>OHAU01000061.1_pt1 | contig 132547 bp, 124 predicted proteins | sample 1577181 | NCBI WGS metagenome assembly OHAU01 (sample SAMEA3541472, study PRJEB24748) | human gut metagenome | biome: human gut; feature: human-associated habitat; material: faeces | place: China | collected 2012
TAAATAAGCACCTACAGGACCTGCCACTGGCAGCTCCCTACAGATGCTTTGGCAACGACAAAAAAGCCCTTAACTATGGTTATTAACCACAGCTAAGGGCTTAGTTTATAATATGGAATTTGTTCAGAGCCAAGCTCCGAACTTTAGTCTGCAAGCCACCTGTTAATTGTTCCGTTACCCATAAACCACTGGATAACAAGAATAATGGCACTTGCTATGACTGTTATCAATTTGTTATCAAAAGACTAATCGAAATCGCTGAAACCCGCATAAACACTGGCTTTTTTAAGCAACTCGATTTATTCAAACTCGATCGTTCCAGGTGGCTTACTCGTCAGATCATAGAATACTCTGTTGACTCCTTTCACCTCGTTTATAATTCGGTTCATGACTTTATTCAATACTTCGTATGGAATTTCTGCTGCCTCGGCTGTCATGAAATCGATTGTCTTTACAGCTCTGAGGGCTACTGCATAATCATATGTTCTGAAATCTCCCATAACTCCTACGCTTCGCATATTTGTAAGTGCTGCAAAGTACTGGTTAATATCACGATCAAGTCCAGCTTTTGCAATCTCTTCTCTGTAGATTGCATCAGCGTCCTGAACAATTCTTACTTTCTCAGCTGTTACTTCTCCGATAATTCGGATTCCAAGTCCCGGTCCTGGGAATGGCTGACGAAATACCAGGTTTTCTGGAATTCCAAGTTCAAGCCCAGCTTTTCTTACCTCGTCCTTAAACAGGTCGCGGAGCGGCTCAATAATTTCTTTGAAATCAACGTAGTCCGGAAGCCCTCCTACGTTATGATGAGATTTAATAACTGCGGATTCTCCGCCAAGTCCACTCTCTACAACGTCCGGATATATCGTTCCCTGTGCCAGGAAATCTACTGCACCGATTTTCTTTGCTTCTTCCTCAAAGATACGGATAAATTCTTCACCGATAATCTTACGTTTTGCTTCAGGCTCTGTAACTCCTGCCAGTTTATCATAATATCTCTGCTGTGCATTGACACGGATAAAGTTCAGATCAAACTGACCATTCGGTCCGAATACTCCTTCAACTTCATCTCCTTCATCTTTACGCAGAAGGCCATGATCCACAAATACGCACGTCAACTGCTTTCCGATTGCTCTGGATAACAGACCTGCTGCAACAGAAGAATCGACTCCTCCGGATAATGCCAAAAGCACTTTTCCATCCCCGACTTTCTCACGGATTTCTTTAATCGTATTCTCTACGAATGCATCCATCTTCCAGTCTCCGGCGCATCCACAGACACCAAGAACGAAGTTTGAAAGCATCTTTGTTCCTTCTGCTGTATGAAGTACCTCCGGGTGGAACTGAATCGCATACAGATTCTTATCTGCATTCTCTGCTGTTGCTACCGGGCAGTCTGCTGTGTGTGCAGAAATTTCAAATCCCGGTGCTATCTGAGAAATATAATCCGTATGGCTCATCCAGCAAATAGTCTTCTCGGATACATCTTTGAACAACTTAGATTCTGTCTTATCAATCAGAACCTCTGTTTTACCATATTCGCTGACCTCTGCCTTCTCGACTTTTCCACCAAGCACGTGCATCATGAGCTGTGCACCATAGCAAAGTCCAAGTACCGGAATTCCCATCTCGAATAATTCTTTTGAACAGGTCGGTGCTCCTTCTTCATAGCAACTGTTCGGTCCGCCAGTTAAAATGATTCCCTTAGGATTCATTTCTTTTATCTTCTCAAGATCTGTCTTATAAGAATAGATTTCGCAGTACACATTGCATTCTCTGACACGTCTTGCAACTAACTGATTGTACTGTCCGCCAAAATCAATGACAATTACTAATTCTCTCTTCACAAGATTTTCCTCCTAAATTAAATACGCTAATAAAATACGCTAATTTTATTATAATGTACGTCTGTCACCTTGACAAGCAACTTTCTAGCATTCTCTATGTATTTCCACATTTTTCTGAAATTCTCTTTTAAATTCTCTAGAATTTTTTCACATTTTATAAATAATAACTCTGCTTCTACGGAATTTTTTCTTACCTGAATGACATATAGCAATATCTAACTTACAAGTGCATGCTTTTTCCACTTTCCGCTAAAATAACGGATTCCAAATAATAGTGAACGGAATGCCCAATCGATAATCATAGCCACCCAGACTCCAAAAACTCCAAGCCCAAGATTTTTCCCGAGAATATAACTGGCTCCTACTCGAAAACTCCACATAGATACTGTAGAAATAATCATACATGCCTTTGCATCACCGCAAGTTCTGAATGTTGCCGGCAATGTAAATGATTCAGCCCAAATCAATATTGCACAAAAGCCATGGAACCAGATAATGTGTCTCGTAGCCTCAGATGCAGCTTCTGAAAGATTGTACATTTTTAAAATAAATGGCAATGTGATAAATACAATAAAAATTGTGATTGCCATTCCTATGTGCGTAAGCAGAATTAGTTTTTTATTGTAATATTTTGCCTGTTCATAATCTCCTGCCCCAACACACCTCGCAATTACAGTAGTTACTGCCAAACAGATTGCCTGTCCCGGCAAAATGGAAAATAACGTAATGACATTGCTAACTGCATTTGCTGCAATCGCATAAGTCCCGAATGTGGATACCAGGCTCAGCACCAGAACTTTCCCAAGCTGGAACATACTATTTTCCAGTCCATTAGGAATTCCCACGCTCAATATTTTCCTGATCATGCTCCAATCCGGATTGAAACGAAATGTTCGTTCCAGATGTAACGACCATTTATCCTTTAATAATAGTTTTATTATGATAAATGCTGCTACAAATCTAGACACTAGCGTTGGAATCGCAACACCTTCTGTTCCGCAATGAAACCCGTAAATTAAGATTGCATTTCCACTTACATTGATTGCATTCATAAGCAATGACACCTTCATGGACACTTCTGAATTTCCCATTGCCCGAAATACTGCTGCCCCACCATTGTACAATGCGATAAATGGAATAGATGCTGTCACGATCAGAAGATAAACATCTGCATGATGCATAACATCTGCCTCAATCTGTCCGAACACCCCATGCAAAATCCAATATTTGCACGTATATACAAATGCTGTAATGACAAGGGAAATAAATCCCATAGACCACATGAGCTGCGTCGTAGACTTACATGCCTGTTCTTTATTTTTCTGTCCAAGGTACTGTCCTGCAACAACAGCACCTCCTGTTGCCAGCGCTGCAAATATATTAATCAGAAGTACCATAATCTGGTCTACCAACGAAACTCCAGACACTGCTGCTTCACCAACATTTGCGACCATAATGGAATCTGCCATTCCAACCAGCACTGTTAAAAGCTGCTCAATAATTAATGGTACAATTAAAGATACCAGAGCCTGATTATCAAACAGATAATGACTCCGGTCAATATTACATTTTTTCATAATTCAAAAAACTCCTCACCGCACCTATTATACGACGAGAAGTTTTTCCCCACAAGATTAATTTTCTTTTGATCTTCTATAATTAGATCTTCATTCATAAATATCCTGATGACTGCTTATGCTGCAAAGTACTCTGAAATTTCATCAAACAGATCCTGGCAGTTTTCATCGTAAACTTTTAACTCAATTTCTTTGTTGAGTCCCAGATTCATCAGACCTAAAAGTGACTTTGCATCTACAATGGCGCGTCCGCTTTCCAAATCCATATCGTAAGGGTACTTTTCAACTGTTCTAACAAAATTCAGAACGTCTTCAGGGCTCGAAAATATGATTGTTCTCTGACTCATAATGTCATACCTCCTTTGCTGTGCTAAATGTTAACACAATCGGAGACGAAAAAAAAGAGACAAATACGCCAAAATGTTAGCTTTCAAAATCCCTTTGTATGCACAAATCCGATATTTTTAACAGTATCTTAACACTGCTTAATGCTGTCTTAGCATATGTTGATGAAGATACTTCTCTTTCGTAGCAAGTCCACCACGGATATGCCTTTCCGACTTATTCTGATCCAACACCTTCCTTGCCTCCCCCGCCAGTGCCGGATTGATCTGCAGCAGACGCTCCGTGACGTCCTTATGTATCGTGCTCTTGCTCATTCCGAATTTCTTCGCAGTCTGCCGGACAGTCGCTTTATTTTCAATAATATAATATGCGATTTCCACCGCCCGCTCTTCAATATAATCCTTCATAGAAAACCCCTGCATAGTTTGTTTTTTTACAATCTATGCAGGGATGTGGTGATGTATGTCTGCTTCACCCTTTCCTAGAAAAATACGCCTTTCACAAATATCTCGATTCCGATACCAGCCAGAATCACTCCACCTAAGACATCTGCTTTTCCGGCCAGCTTTGTTCCTAATGTCTTTCCAAGATATAAGCCTGTCTCACATATCGCAAATGTCACAACTGCAATGATAATGGAACAGACCAGCGCCATAACAAATCCATAATCTGCAATAGTAAATCCTACAGATAATGCATCAATGGATGTTGCAATTCCCTGCAGCATCAATACTGCGAAACTTAATTTTTTTACTTCTTCAATTTCTTCTTCGCCTTTTACTGATTCCCATATCATGCTTCCGCCAATATAAAGCAATAGTATTAATGCGATCCAAGGGATACATTTCTGAAACTGACCAAATAGCTGCACAATTGTATGTACGCAAATCCAACCCACCATAGGCATCAGAAACTGAAAAAATGCATACACTCCTGCAATATAGGCCATACGAGATTTCTTCATCTTTTTTTCATTCATTCCATTCGCAAGTGACACAGAAAATGCATCCATTGCCAACCCCACTCCCAAAAGAGCGCTGTTCATAAAAAACAAAAAATTCCAGTTCATCGTTCATTTCCTCCTATATAAAAACCAGGTACAGCTGTCTGCCATACCTGGTCAATACTTCCATATAAAGAGAGTCCACGTATAAGCTTTACAGCCATACATGAGTCTCACAAATTAAAACAAGCCAGATCTAAAAGATCAGTATGTTGACTTGTTGCGTTCAGAATCCGTTTTCGTCTGATATACGCCTGCTACTCCCTCACAAATCATAATCTTTTACAAGGAGACACAATAACATAATTGATAAATTTTGTCAATAAGCGTGTCGTTTATTGACAGAATTTATTTTCTGAACTTATTTTCTGAAGACATTTATGAAGCTATCCCTTTTTTCCACATACGAACTTCAAAGCCAGTGATTCTTTCGGGCATGATGCCACACATTTTCCACATCGGATGCACTCTGCAGAATTTGGATTCTTCACTGGATCTACATCCATTGGACATATGTTATGACATTTTCCACAGGAGACACAAGTTTTTTTATTGCATTCCATATGGTAAATGCTGACTTTATTCAGTAGTCCGTAGATTGCTCCAAGCGGACACATGACTTTACAGAAGAACCGGCAGACAGACAGGCAGCCGATTAAAGTTATGATCAAAATACATGCTTTCACAGAAAACAGCGCTCCCAGTGTTGCGCGTAACTCCGGGTGCGTACTTAAAAGTGGAATTCCACCTTCCAGCGTTCCTGCCGGGCAAATGTATTCGCAAAACGCCGGGCTGCTCATTCCCAGCTCATTGACCATCGTAACCGGCATGATAACGACAAACACTGCCAGCAGCACATATTTTACATAAGTAAGCCATTTCCATAATTTTTTCTTTGGAAATGGAATCTTGTAGATCAGTTCCTGAATCAGACCAAACGGACAGAAAAAACCACAAATTGCTCTTCCAAACACTACTCCAAGTGCCAATACAAAACCTATCACATAAAAACTAAGCTTGAAATTCATAGAACCACTGACTGCCTGCATAGCTCCAATCGGACAGGCAAGTCTTGCAGCCGGACAGGAATAACAGTTCATTCCGGGATTGCAGAACTGTTTCCATCTTCCTTTGTAAATCTGACCTGATACGAAATTTCCAATATATGTATTCGAGTAGCCAAATGCCGCTACTTGAACAATTTTTCGTTTCATTTCCTGATTAATCTTCATATCACTTATCCTAACCCAATACATTCCAGGCAGATATTCACCGCCTTGTTAAATATGATAGCTGTTTCTCCCCGGCTAACACCATATATAATCATAACTGCTGCCACACAGAGACCTAATACCTGCACTGCAATCTTGTTATTTCTGCTCATTCAAATAATCCTCTACATGCTGTTTATATTCTTCTACCTTCGCACCTACAACAGCTTCTCCTACAACTTTTCCGTTTTTATCAATAAATACTGTTGTCGGAACGCCTGCCAATTTATTAATGAACTGGTCAAATGCTCCCTGTGCAATAACATTTTCATAAGTTACACCCGTTTTTTCCACAATCTGCTGTGCCAGTGCATATTCGTCAGAATCTACAGTTTCTACATCTACGATTGCTCCAAGCATCTGTACGTTGTCAGGCATTTCCTCATTCCACTTTGCAAGTTCCGGCATCTCATTGATACAAGGATTGCAGAATGTTCCCCAGAAATTCACGACTGTTAAATCTGCCTGTGAAAAGATATCATTGGTGACTGTATTGCCTTCCAGATCTGTCGTAGAAAATACATTTACAGCAGACGGAAATGGAGCATTATTTCCCATAGTTGTAACAATCGAATTCACTTGTCTCTTCTCCTTATTCTTGGAACCACATGCGACCATACTAACACAGAGCGCAGTGATCAGCAGTATGGAACATAATTTTTTCATTTTACAAATTCCCTTCTTTAATCAATATTCTATAAAAATATCTGTTATTTACAGTTCTTTTCCCAAATTCATTTTTATTGAAAAAAGGTTGTTACACCAACTCCCGCAACAACCTCTTGTATCATATCATAAAATATATGTCATATGAATCATTTTATTTTGTTTATCCCAGAAGTCTTTCCTTAAACTATCTAAGAATATCTCATCAAACCGTCCTCTATCTTACTGAGCGTCCTGTGCAAATGAGATTGTGTATACAAATGTATCTGGTGTATAGAAATCTACTGCTGTTCCATCTACTTCTGCATATGGATAACCGAAGTTATTCAGTTTATCTCCATCCTGTGCAGGCTCTAATGTAATGTCACGTCCCTCAGAAAGTTCAACACGTTTTTCATCGTTGCTTCCCCAGTAATATTCCTGAATCTCTTTAGCTTCTGCAGATTCTTTGTCCCAGCTGTTCTTCAGAACTGCTTTCAGTACATCTGCCGGATCTGCTGCTACCCAGCCAAATCCTGGAAGATAGAACTCTGCCCAGCAGTGCTGATTCTTTGTGATATCTGTATCATTGATACGAACACCGAACATTTCTCTTGCAGGAATTCCTGATGCACGGCAAAGACCTACAAATACGGAGTTAATGTCTGTACATTTTCCACCCTTTGTATCAAGAAGTGCACATACATCTCCCTGTCCACAACCTTTTACACTCTCATCACGGTTCATGTTCGCGATGATCCAATCATAAATTGCTCTTGCTTTGTCAAGATATGTATCTTTTCCTTTTGTAATTTCGTCAGCTGTATCTTTTACAGCTCCGTCTACCGGGATTGTGCTTGAAGACTCAAGATACTCGTCTAAGTCAGATCCTGGCTCACCCTCTTCTTTGAGCTCTGGACGTAAGATTTCTTTTCTGTCTACGTGGAAAGAACATGTAGCTGTACGGTCAGCGGCTGCTGTGTCTTTATCCCACTCAATGTAAAGCATTTTGTTTCCAAGTGCATCTTCTGTAATTTTTCCTTCAGCACCGTTTACATCGTAAGTTACGTCTTTGATTGTCTGATAATCTGTATCCTGAGCAACCGGAAGCCAAACACGGACTTTCTTCCCGTCCTCATACTGTGTCATGTCGACGTTATATGTTACGACACCACTGTTTGTTTTTCCCGTAGGAGACTTTGTAAATACGGATTTTGTCTCCTCCTTTGTTGCCTCTGTCTTCTTATCATCTGTTGAAGACTTGTCGCTGCCTGAATTACTGCTACAACCAACTGCCATAGAAACAGTCATAGTCAGAGCAAGCAGCATAGAAAGAATTCTCTTTTTCATGCGGTTTTTTACCCCCTGTAATAATATGATATTTTTCTTACACATTTTGTGTAAATCCATATTATCAATATCTCGAAATAAAAAAAGTGATAATGTCACATTTCTTATATTTTTGTCCGCACTTATACCGCCTCAATAAAGCAAAAATAATCTAAAATATTTCCCGGTCATTTTAACAATTCCACATCTTCTGCAACTTGCCCGAAACAATATCCGTCAAGTACACCACAATCAGATAACACATAATCACAAGAGTAACCCCTGTGTAATCCATAGCTGACATACGCAATTTAAAGTAAAGTCCCAGACCTCCGGCTCCGACCGCGCCTACTACAATCGTCGATCTCACGATTACTTCGAACCGGAACATCATATAATACAGAAACTTTTTAAAGCACATTGGAAATACTCCGTACATTAATATCTGGCTGTTGCTGGCACCACATCTTGCCAGGCTCTGTAATGGTTTTACATTCACATCTTCCACAACTTCTGCACAAAGTCTGCCAAGCACTCCAAAATTATGGACTGCCAATGCCAGTGCCCCCGGAAGCACTCCTGCCTGGATAAAGAAAATGAATAACATTCCCCAAACTAATTCCGGCACAGATCGTGTAATAATATATATAAAACGAATGATTACAAATATAATTTTCCCATACCAATTCTTTCTTCCTGTCAATCTTCCATCTGCATAGTTAGCTGCTGCCGGAACGACTGTGATCAGCGTACCTATCATAGCAAGTCCATTTGCGAGAAAACTCATTGCAATGGTATCTACAGTCAGCTTCAGCACTTCTATCCAGCGGCTTTTATCGGTGTACGCAATCTGTTTTGCTCCTTTTCCAAACATTTTCTGTATAAAATTGTCCAGAAACCCAAGATTCCTTTCATTAAATACTTCAAACAAATCATCATTTTTTATAATCAGATATGCCCATGATCCCAACACGATCACAACAAACAGAATCATCGACATCTGTACAAATCCTATCCTTTTTCTTTTCATCGTGTTACAATCCTCTTTCTAAGTGCAATTCCCCATACATCGATTACAACTACCAGTAGAATCAAAGCAATGACATTAAGCCACACAAGATTGAATTTCATATCCTTCAGTGCAATCTGAATCTGATATCCAATTCCGCCAAGTCCGACAAAGCTCATAATCGTGGAGGATCTCAGACAGCACTCGTAGTTCGTCATTGTAAAACTGACCATTTCCGGAAACGCTTGTGGAAGAACTCCATATAAAATAGTTTGTGTCCGATTTGCTCCACTTCTTCTAAGTGCCTCCAACGGCTCCTTCGGTGTACTGTTAAAGTTATTACAATAATTAATTGCCAAAAGCCCTCCATATGGGATAGCAAGTGCAAATACTCCGGCAAGCGGTGTCAATCCAATCGCTGCTACAAATACCCATGCCCAAATCAGTTCATGAACGCCTCTTAACAGTCCAATCAGCACACGGAAAATAATCCTCACAACATTACCGATTCTTCCTGAAAATAAAATTTTCGAAGACAACAGTCCAAATATAAGTCCAATGATAATCGAAAGCCCCATAGATGCCGATGCATAAACAAATGTCTGAATCAGCGCTTCCAGACATGTACTTAGGGATTCTTTCGTAATCTCCATCTCAAAGACGGACAATAATAATTTTTTGATCAGCACCAGTCCGCCGGAATGTATCAGTTCGTCATGCGGCGGAAGAATGCTCAGGCTCCAAACAAAGGAGCCGATTAAAACAACGGCCAGCAAAATGTGCTGGCCCTTTCTTTTCTTATAATCACTCATGAACTATATCCCCCACTATCTATACAGTTCTTCCAGTTGTTCTTTTGATATTTCTTCTGTTTTACAATTTAAGAACAGCTTTCCATCTTTCAGTCCAACAACACGGTCAAAATAACGCACTGCATATTCTACAGAGTGGAGGCTGCATAGCAATGTAATTCCATGCTCTTTTGTGAGCCCTGTCAACATCTGAAGTACTGTTTCCGAAAGTGCCGGATCCAAAGATGCAATCGGCTCATCAGCCAGCAGGATCTCCGGGTTCTGCACAAGAACTCTGGCAAGTGCAACCCTCTGCTGCTCTCCGCCAGAGAGGTTCGCTGTCTTTTCATACATTTTATCCTCTAGATTCACTTGTTCCAAAACTTCCGTTGCAAGTACTTTTTCAAGCGGGTGTACTAAGGAAATCAAACTTTTCAGAAATCCCCAGTCAGCCAGCCGTCCAGCCAGCACATTGTTGATGACACTCAATTCATTGACTAAATCAAATTTTTGAGTCATCATACCAAGTTTTTTCGCCATAGTCTTCCGATTATAAGTACTTTCCTCTTTTCCATCAATCAGCACCGTCCCTGAATCCAAGGAAACTGTTCCGGTAATCACATTAAATAAGGTTGTTTTTCCAGTTCCACTGGAACCGATCATGGCAATTGTCTCGCCCTTTTCGATATTCAGCGAAAAATCGTCTAGCACCTTCTTTTCTCCATATTGTTTGTATGCATGTTCAATCTGAATGATTTCTTTTCCCATGTTAAGTTTATTTTCTCCTTAGTTCGTTACTTCCAGAAGATTTAATTTCTTTGCAACAGATTCCAGGTTATCATATGCGCTTGGCTCTGCCGCATTGATCCATTTGTCTGTCTGATAAAAATCAAGAGCCGTCTTTGCATTTTCATCAGAAGAATAATCCTCATTCATCTTCATAAATGCCTCTGCGATCTTGTCTTTTGTTCCTGCGCCATAAATATCATCCAGATACTCATCTACATTTGCTGTCCAGACATAATCATAGTACTCTGGTGTTGTATAGAATACTTCTACTTTACTTGTATCTACAGTTCCTTCTTTGATTGCTTTGTTCCACACCGTGATATTCAGAGCGCCTGTCTCAAAGCTTCCGGACTGAACCAATTGAATCGTTGTATCATGTGACCCCGAATAATTCGGACCACCCTTAATATCTCTGTTGACATTCAGGCCTTCTTGCTCCATAAAATATCTTGGCATCAGATGTCCGGAAGTAGAACTTTCTGAACCAAATGTAAATGTTTTGCCTTTCAGATCTGAAATAGAATTTACATTTCCTGCAAGCTCTGTGTTCTTGATGAACACAGACTGAAATGACTGGTCAACCGGTCTCTGAATCAGTGGTGTGCAGTCTGAAACAATATTTCTTGTCTGTACATAAGTCAGTCCTCCGAACCATGCAAGCTGAATATCGCCTCTTTGAAATCCTTCTACAAGAGATGCATAATCCACTGTTGGTACAAATTCTACATCAAAGCCAAGATAATCACTTAAATATGCGGCTACTGCATCATTGCCTTTCTGAAGCTCAGCAGTATCCTGATCCGGAATTGCTCCAATTCTGAATTTTGGCAGGTCTGCTTTATCGTCTTTTTCGGAATCTGCACTTTTGCTCCCACAGCCAGCCAGTGCGAGTGCCACTGTCATAGTCACACATAATAACATTGCTACTAGTTTCTTCTTCATTGTATTTTTTCCTTTCTTCTGATTTACGTTGAATAATGTATTAATTATAGCTTTTCTTTTGAATGAAAAAAGTGATAAAGTCACATATTCCTCTACCCTACCACTTTTTCTTTATCTGTTATAGCAATGCATATAATCCATCTTTATCAAGAATCTCTACTTTTCCGTGACCACTCTTAATCAGACCATCGCCTGCCATATGTTTCATTGTCTTTGTAACAACTTCTCTTGCACTTCCAATATCTCTTGCAATCTCATCATGAGTTGCCGTTATTTTTGTAGTGTTATCTCTCGACATCACATCCCACAAATATCTTGCAATTCTCTGGTCAATCTTCTTAAAGAGAATCTGCTGGATTGTCCACATTACGTTAGAGAATCTCTCGGCTGTCTTCTTATACAAATAAGTCTCCATCAATGCATTTTCTTTCATGATCGGCTGAAGATCTGCTGCCGGAATTGTTACAACTTCTGAATCTTCCGGTGCTTCAATCAAAATATCAAAATCCAGTTCTTCCATAAGACACGCTGCCGATAATACACAGACGTCTCCCGGGAACAGCCGGTACAATGTCACTTCGCGCCCTTCTTCTGATACCATGTAAATACGAAGACTTCCTTTTCTCACGAGCATAACACCCTTGCATCCCTGTGTCGTATCATAGACCTGCCTTCCTTTGTCAAAGAGTTCAATACGCCAGCCTCTGTCGATACGTTCCTGCTGATCCTTTGTCAACTCATTCCAGAATGGGAATGCCGGTGCAAAATCAACGGTAAGATTCTCTTTTTTCCACTGATTGATCCGTCCGCTGATAATATCGTCGCGCAGGCTTAATATATTATTTTCGATTATCTTAATTGTCTTTTTAAAATTTTCATCTGTTCCACCACACGGATCCAGAAGTCCCCAATCCAATTCGATCTGGCATGGCATAGACACACACTCTACGTTACACCCCATATATATAATAATGTCTACGTCTGGAATGTCAGAAATCAGCTTTGTATGATAGCCTTCTTCCACCAGATCAATTCCATGTGTCTCTTTCAACATTCGGACTGCACAATCATGCATTTCTTTTCCAAGCTCTACTCCTGCTGAATAAACATCCATAACATCCGATGCCAGTCTCTTAGCTAACGCTTCAGCAATCTGACTCCGGCAAGTATTGTTCTTACATAAAAATGCAACTTTCCATTTGCCTTCCATTTGTCTTCCTCCCATTTTGTAATTTCATCTTCAATATTATTCTTTTTCAAAGTCTATTGTACAACTCATACCCGAACAGTACCAATTGAATTTTTACATGTGTTTATTTATATTATCTATAAATAAATCGTGTGATTCATGTGATTTTTCTATATGATATTTCACTTAATATGTGACTTTGTCACTTTCTTCATTTTTCTGTTCTTTTATTATAAGGATATAAATGTTATAGGAATTAGGGGAATTCAATTATGCTGCTGAACATTTTGCAAACCGTTCTTCAGGATATTCGTGACTATACCGTTGACGAAACACGCTGTACAAAACTGATCTCGCCAAAGGATTCTTGCGACAAATGTGTCCGTGCCTGTCCTTTGTCCTGTATCCGCATCACAAAACATATCAACATTGACGATTACTGTGTTGGCTGCGGTATCTGCAGTCAGGCCTGTCCAACACAGGCAATCAAAATGAAGTTGCAGACATTGGACTATATCATTCACGAAACAGATACAAATGATCACTTTGTGCTTGGCTGCCAAAAGCAGAACAAGAAAAGTTCTGCATATTTTAATCAGTTTTGTATTGGCAGTCTTCCTGATGAAACTATTTTATATTTGCTGTTAAAAAAACCTGCTATATTAGAACAGTTCGACCATTCAAAATGCAAACATTGTGAACTGGTTTCCGGCTTCGATAATTTCAACAAAAGAAAAGAATTGCTTCAAACTCAGCTTGCAAGAAGCGATTTTTACAAAAGCCAAAGGAAATCTGACCTTCCGGACACTTTGGACAGTGAATACGATGATGGCAAAAGAGCTTTTCTCATGTCTTTCATAAATGTTCGCAAAACTTTAGAAACCATCAACTCAGAAATGAATGATTCACAGATACATTTCTATCAGACATACCGAAGTTTATTAAAAAAACAGCCGAAGCTGTACGGCATTTTAGATTTAAAGTTTCCTCATATATCCGAAAAATGTTCCGGCTGCGAAGCCTGTATCCGGCTCTGTCCTTCAAAAGCATTGACGCGCGAAGGAAATTCTATTTCTTTAAATCCTTCCCGATGCAGCAATTGCGGTCTTTGCAGTGAAGTCTGCTATGACAAAGCGGTGACTTTAAAAGATCTGGCTTTAAAAGATTTTGAATCCACTTCCGTGAATATTTCCTCATAACTATGAATGATATTTCAGAAAACCAATAACACAAAAGGGAGAAGTTATGTTACCACAATTCACTTTAGTTGAACACTTAACGGAAATCCGTAAGCGTCTCATAAAAACCCTGATTGCTTTCATTGCCATTTTTATATATGTTTACACAAAGACAGATCAACTCATCGATTTTATTCTGGATATGGCAACCAAAATTGATTTTATATACACGAAACCCGAAGAGCTTCTAATGTCCTATCTGAAACTGGATTTTCTTGCAGCTCTTCTTCTGACAGTTCCGATTTTTATGTTCCAGTGCTGGCGTTTTGTCCGCCCTGCATTAAAGAAAAATGAACGCTTAAAATGCCTGATTTTTTTCCTTATGGCAACAATTTTATTTTTTGCCGGCGCATCATTTTCTCTTTTTGTCACAACCCCACTGTGCCTGAGGTTTTTGTCAGAATTTACTAACTACAAAATAGACCCGATGCTGTCCATCGAAAATTATCTGAGTTTTATTATAAATATGACTACTGTATTCGGTATTGTATTTGATGTTCCGGCTGTTATCTATTTCCTGGCAAGTATAAACCTGATTCGTTATTCGACTATAAAAAAGTACGGAAAATACATCATTCTTATTATGCTCGTGCTTGCAGCTGTGCTCACGCCACCAGATGTCATTTCTCAGATTATGCTGTTTGTACCTTTATTATTGCTCTATGAGCTTTCATTATTTATTTGTTATGTATTGGAGAGGAAAAATGAAAAACGAATTAAGAGAACTTTGGGAACAAAAGATTGAATTTTATAACCTTATGAGCATGGTCTTCATGAAAGAGCCTGGCGAAGATTTCTGTAATGTACTTTGGCAAATGTTAAAGGAGGATTATTTTCCACTGGCAGAAAATCGTCCGGACATTCATACATTCCATGAACAACTCCGTAAACACTTATCCGAAACAACTTCCGCGGATTTTGCAAAAACAATGAAACAGGAATATTATGACCTGTTCTTTGATCCATACGGGATCAAAGCTTCTCCGTGGCAGTCCAGCTATACCAACCGAGATAATTTACTGTATCAGGCTCCTGACTATGAGACAAAAGCTTTCTATCACCGTTATGGCTACGAGGTTTCCAATAATCATCTGCCTGGTGATCACATTTCCATAGAGCTTGACTTTTTAAAAAGACTCTCAGAAAAGGAACTGAATTTCATTGATACAGATAAATTAAATGAGAACACTGCTGTTTTTTCTGACAACTTGGAATTCGTCAAAAAATATCTGCTTGACTGGATTGATGATTTTATGAAAAATCTATCCTTAAGCGGAAGTATCTATTATCTTCTATTTGCTTCCATGGCAAAAGCAGCTGGTGAACTCGATAGAAAAGTATTACAAAACTTGTTAAAAAAGGAAAAGAAAGAGGAAGAGAACTAAAATGAGTATTCAAGATTTCATTGAAAAAAAGAAATTTAGCCGCCGAAGCTTCCTGAAAGGACTTGCTGCACTCGGCAGTGCTTCCCTTCTAGGTGGTTGTGGCAACAAACTTTCTGATGTTGTCGGCGAATATTCCACTGACAAAGAAGAAACTGTAAAAGCAGTCTGGAAAAATGCACCTTGCTGGCACAACTGTGGTGGAACATGCTGCCTGAAAGCACAGGTAAAAGGAGATACGATCGTTCGTCTGAAAACAGATGCTTCCCACGAGGATTCTTATGATTATCCTCAACAGCGAGCCTGTGTAAGAGGTCTTTCACAGAAAATGCAGATCATCGGAAAGGAACGTCTCAAATATCCTATGAAACGTACCCACTTTGATCCGACTGGCGCAACCGGTAAAGAAATGCGTGGTATTGATACCTGGGAACGTATTTCCTGGGAGGAAGCTCTTGATATTGTAGCTGAACAGTTAAAAAAAGCAAAAGAAAATTATGGAAATGAATCCATTTATCTGATTGACGGTGGTGAAATGAAGCGTACACTGGCTCTCTATGGGGGATATGTTGAAAAGAGCGGAAGCCGCTCAAAAGGCTGCTGGAATAAAGCTATGATGCCAATTCTTGGCACAAGCAAAAAAAGTCACTGTCTAAACGACCGCATGGATCTTCTGAATGCTAAGCTGATTATTCTGTGGGGCTGTAATCCGGCTCAGGCTTCCATGGGAATGCCACTTCTGAACTTAAGAAGAGCAAAAGAATACGGTGCAAGAATCATTTCTGTGGATCCTATGTACTCCAGGTCTGCTGCTGTTCTCGCCGATGACTATTATCCAATCCGTCCGGCAACAGACACAACTCTGATCCTGGCTTTATCTTACATTATCATTCAGAGAGACAAAGAAGCCGGTGGCACTATCATTGACTGGGATTTCTTAAATAACTGTACCATTGGATTTGATGCTGATCATATGCCGGAAGGTGCAAACAAAGAAGAGAACTATATGGACTATGTTCTCGGAACTTACGATCACGAGCCAAAGACTCCGGAGTGGGCTTCCAAAATCTGTGGTCTGTCTGTTGATCGTATTTACAAACTGGCTGAAGAACTGATCAACAACAAACCAACGACCTGTCTGTTTAGCTGGAACTCTGCCCGTGTTGAAAAAGCACAGCATGTCTGTCTTGCGCAGATGGCACTTGGTGCTATGACAGGAAATATGGGAATCCAGGGTGGTGCCTTCTCCTGCAGCTCCCAGGAATCTTCTACGAATGGTGGTCCAAACCTTGTTAAAAAAGGTGAAGATGGCATTGAAGAAATCAAGAATCCGATTTCCAAACCAAAGCTATGTACAAACCACCACTGGGAAGATATTTTATCTGGTACATGGAGAGATGGCAAAGATGGTCTGAAACCACTTGATATCCACGTTATGTATCACAGTCACAGCGCAACACTGAATCAGACTAACAATGTAAATAAAGGTATTCAGGCTCACAGAAAAGTAGATTTCGTAGTAACAAACCATTATACATTTACTCCGGAAGCTCAGTTCTCAGATGTGGTTCTACCTGTCACAACTCCATGGGAAAAGGACGGCGAAGTTCTTCAGGGAAATCGTGAGGCACTGATCTGGACAGAAAAAGTTATTGAACCATACTTTGAAGCAAAAGATGACGCATGGATTGCTGAAGAAATCGCAAAGAGACTGGGTGTCGACCCTGAACTGGCAAATCCGATTTCCAATGAACAACGCTGCTTCAATATTATTGCCAGTTCTACCGTTGTCAAAGATAATGGAAAAGATTATGAAAATCTTATTAGTATCACAGTCGATGATTTAGACAAGCTCGGCGTAAAAGGTGCAATCCAACAGGGACGCATCCCAATTATGGAACTGAAAAAGAAAGGAATCTATCAAGTTGAGCGTAAACTTGGCGACAACTTTGGATATGTCCATAACCGCAAGCTTAGGAAAGATCCTGTCAACAATCCGATTGAGACGGAAAGTGGAAAAATCGAACTTTACTGTCAGGCTCTTAAAAAGGCCGTTGACAAAGCCGGTTGGAATGAAGGTTATGCATATGCAAAATATGTCCCACCTACAGAAGGTTATGAAGCTACCTTCTCTGATTTTGAAAATGGAATAAAAGGAGATTATCCTTACCAGGTTCTCTGCATCCATGATCTTCGTGGTACACACACTGTATTTAACCAGGTAACATGGCTTCGCGAAGCATTCTCTTATGAATTGGAAGTCAACTCTATTGACGCAAGGGAAAAAGGATTCAAAGAAGGGGACGTTATCGAAATCTTCAACTCCCGCGGAAGTATCCTGCGTAAGTTACACATTTCTGAGCGTGTTATGCCAGGGGTTATCGTAATTCATGAAGGTGTATGGATCAATATTAAGAATGAAAAATGTATTGCAGGATCTCCTAATGTGCTGACTGGTGATTTTCCATCTGGACCAGATGTAGAGTCCTGGGGTGCCTGCATTGCTAATATGCGGAAAGCAGATATTGAATTACAAGACGACTGGAAAGTTGATTTAGGGGTGAAACTGTCATGAGTAAAGGTTTTTTTATAGATGAAACAAAATGTACCGGCTGCAAAGCCTGCGTTGTAACTTGCAAAGACAAATGTGGTATCGATGCTGGGATGAATTTACGAACTGTAACAACCGAAGAGAGAGGGTCTTTTCCTTTTGTACGAGTCTGCTTTCATTCCAGATCCTGTCATAATTGTAAGAACCCGGCATGTGTTGAGAATTGTCCGACAGGCGCAATGAACCGCGACAATGATTTGAAAATTGTAAGAGTTGATACAGAACGCTGTATCGGTTGCGGAACATGTGCAAAGGTATGTCCTTTTGGCGCACCGACCATTGATGAAAGCGCTAAAAAATGTAAAAAATGTGATTTTTGCTACGACCTGATCAAAAATGGCAAAAATCCGGCATGTGTGGATGTCTGCAATGCCAGAGCCCTTGATTTCGGTGAACTGGACGATTTGAAAGCAAAATACGCTGGTGCAAAGTCTGTCGGTGGTGAGACAAAAGCAAGTACACTGATCATTAAGAAATAGTCAGTCAAATTATTACTTATAAAATTATTTAAGGAGGAATTATTATGTTTTCAAGAATTGGAACAAGTGAATTAATCTTAATCTTAGTTATCGCTCTGGTAATCTTTGGACCTTCCAAATTACCGGAAATTGGAAGAGCAATTGGAACTTCTATTAAAGAATTTAAAAAGAGCATCGGTTCTATCTCTGAAGATTCCGAGAATAATAACAAAAAAGAAGATTAATCTGTTAAAAAATCTTTTCATCTCCGCAAAGATTTCTTGCAAAGCGTACTATAAAAACGCTCATATCTCATATTGAGATCTGAGCGTTTTTACTATATCATCTGTTCAAGAATGCCTCGGCATTCTTGCTGCGAGGTGCGCGTCATGCAATTGCATGACATACTTTTACTGTGCTTTAAATTTCGTACCTACCGGAACTCCTTCGATAATATCATAGAGTGCTGCCGGGTTCTTTCCATTCGTAATAATGGTGTCGATTCCCTGCGAAGTTGCAAGTGCTGCTGCCTGGAGTTTTGTACGCATTCCTCCTGTTCCGCGTCTGGATCCCGCACCTCCGGCAAGCTTGTACACTTCGTCGTCAATCTTATCAATCTCTTCAATCAGCTTTGCATCTGGATGAAGTCTTGGATCACAATTGTAGAATCCATCAATATCTGAAAAAATCACTAATTTGCTTGCGCGGCACAGAACCGCTACTACAGAAGACAGCATATCGTTGTCTCCAAAAAGTCGGTCATTAGATTCAATCTCCGTATAGCTTACAGAGTCATTTTCATTTACAATTGGAATGACTCCCATCTCTAAAAGTGCGTCAAATGTATTGATCAGATTGTCTTTTTTCTCTTCCTGTTCAATATCTTCAGCATTCAGAAGAATCTGACCGATTGTCTTATCATAATCTCCGAAGAACTTATCATACAGGAACATGATACTGCACTGTCCAACTGCTGCGGCTGCCTGTTTGTGGCGCATACTTGTCGGCTGAGTCTTCATTTTTAATTTATTTCTTCCAACTGCAATTGCACCGGAAGATACAAGGATCACTTCATATCCCATATTCTGGATATCTGACAGCACACATGCCAGTCTGTCAAAACAACGAAGGTCACTCTTTCCAAGCTCATTTGTAAGTGTTGATGTACCAACTTTAACAACAATTCTGTTCTGATAAGGTTTCATAATAAAAATCCTCTCTCTCTCTCTTGCATTTCATCTGCACTTAGTTTACCATAGAGCTACAGATTACAAAAGCGTATCTTTCTCATATGTTTCATGAGTTTTTCTCATACATTGATATTTATACAAGATTAATCAAAACACTGTATAATGCGCGTCCATGAAACAGGTTCTCGAAGGCACGCTCACGCTACAGCAAATCTATACTTCGCGACGCATCATTATGATAAAAATACACAGGTATTTGTAACTAAAAAACTATCACTATGTGTGAATTTTATAATTCACACATGATATAACTCTTCTGTTACAAATACCGTCCTGACTTTTTCAAATTGAAAGGAGCCAATATGGACGTCAACATACAAAAATACCAGGCCTTTCTTAAGGCTGTTGAATATGGCAGTTTCACAAAAGCTGCCGAAGCACTCTCCTACTCCCAGTCCGGAATCAGTCGGATGATCGGAGATTTGGAACAGGAATGGAATATTATTCTTTTGGAACGTGGCAGGGGTGGTGTCCGTCTGACTTCTGATGGACTGAGACTTCTTCCTTACGCACAGAATGTCTGTGCCGAATATAAAAAGCTGCAGATGCAGGTGGATGAGCTCCATGGCCTGCAGTCTGGTCTGATTCGAATTGGTACATTTTCCAGTGTTGCCACACATTGGCTGCCGAATATAATCCAACAGTTTCAGAAAGATTTTCCGAATATTGATTTTGAACTTCTACTCGGTGATTACGCCGAAATTGAAAATTGGATTGTTTCCGGCCGGGTGGACTGTGGATTTTTACGCCTCCCGACAATAAATCCTGAACTGGAAACTATTTTTTTAGAAGCTGACCCGCTGATGGCTGTTATACCTGAACATCATCCACTGGCAGACTGTAAAAAATTCCCCGTTCAAGAACTGGTATCTGCTCCATTTCTCCTTCTTTCCAGAGGAGCTAATTCTGATGCCACAGACATCTTCAGCAATTGTGGGTTGAATCCGAAGGTACATATTATGACATGGGATGATTACGCAATTATGTCCATGGTCGAAAAGGGGCTTGGCATCAGTGTACTTCCACAACTGATCCTGCAACGAATCCCTTATCACATTCTCACAAAAGAATTAGATGTTCCGGCTTACCGCCGTGTAGGGCTGGCTCTTAGAAGCAAGAAAACCGCTTCCCTTGCGGTAAAGCGGTTTCTCGAATATCTGCAGTACAGATAATTATTTTTCCATATTTTTAAAGCTGATAAAATGATAACTCTCTAAAATCTGAAAATATTTCACAATTCTTGGATACAGCGGCTCTGCTGCTTCTCCAAAATGTTCTTTCTGAAGGGCGGCCAGTTCCATCACTGTCCGCTCCCCGTCGATCAACGGCCACAGATAACTTCCCTGCACATCCAGATGAACTTTCGTCGTCTGTGGTCTGCGGAAATATGTCTGTGCGATCCGATTGAAAAAGCCTTCATTCTTCACTTCTAATACAACCCGTTCCCGGCGGTCTATATGCCAGCCGAGTTTTTCCGGTCTCACCGGAATCAGGTCAAGATAATTAATCTGCTGCTTATTTTTCTTATTCTTTTTCATTATTTCTCTTTACTCTTTTTCCAAAGAGAGAATTTCAGAAGGCATAAGATCATGATAACCATCAGTACAACTCCACCGATGTTACCAAAGTTTACACTTTCTCCGATACTTACGTTAATTCCAAATACTGCGAAGATTGCAAGCAGGATTCCTACAAGTCCTTCTCCTGCGATCATACCTGCACAATACAGTGTTCCGTCTGTTGTCTGCTTTGTCTTTGTCTCCTCGTCAACATTTTTACGACGATCCATGAACATACGAACAACACCACCGATCATGATGGATGCATTCAGGTAAATTGGAAGATACAGACCGATAGCAAATGGCATAACCGGTACTCTTAAGATCTCAAGTGCAATTGCTAAGAATACTCCGATAAATACCAGGTTCCATGGAAGGTTTCCACCCATGATTCCCTCTACGATCATCTTCATCAGTGTTGCCTGTGGTGCAGGTACTTCTGCGCCACCGTATCCCCAGGCTGCATTCAGAAGATACAGAACTCCACCGATTGCAAGACCGGATACAACAACTCCGATAATTTCACCCATCTGCTGTTTCTTAGGTGTTGCACCAAGCAGGTATCCTGTCTTCAGATCCTGTGATGTATCACCGGCGATAGCTGCTACGATACAGATAACTGATCCGATTGCAATAGCTGCTGTCATACCGTCGATTCCTGTCTTACCGCTTGCTTTGATTGACATTGTAGCAATCAGAAGTGTAGCGATAGCCATACCAGAAACCGGGTTGTTAGAACTTCCTACAAGACCTACCATACGGGAGGATACAGTTGCAAAGAAGAAACCAAATACTACGATAATTGCTGCTCCAAGTAATGTTACCGGAATTGCAGGCACTACCCAGATGATAAGAATCATAGCTACGATTCCGAACAGGATCATCTGCATTGGAAGATCCTGAGCTGTACGAGCTGTATTGGTATTCTTTCCACCTTTCATGCTCTTAATAGAGTCACGGAATGTTGTAATGATCAGTGGCAGAGATTTGATCAGGGAGATAATTCCTCCTGTAGCGATTGCTCCTGCACCGATATATTTTACATATGTACTCCAGATTTTTGCTGCTCCGCCAGCTGCATAAAGATCAGCAATTGTTTTTCCTACATCTGCCGGATAAAGCCATGTATCTGGTCCGAACAGACAAATCAGAGGAATGATCACCATCCAGCCGATTACAGATCCTACGAACATATAGGAAGCGATCTGCGGTCCTACGATATAACCAACACCGAGAAGTGCCGGATATACTTCCATACCAACCTCACCTTTGAATGACTTAAATGCAAATGCTACGTCAGACGGAAGTACTTTCAGTCCGTCTACAACGAATTTAAATGCTGCTGCAAGTCCCATACCGGAGAATACTGTTGAAGCATTGGCTCCTCCTTCTTCTCCTGCCAGAAGTACGTCTGCACAAGCAGTTCCCTCTGGGTAAAGCAATGTCTCATGCTCTTTTACGATCAACGCATTACGAAGTGGTACCATGAAGAGTACTCCAAGGACTCCACCACACAGTGCGATCAGTGTAATCTCTACAAGACTTGGCATATCGCACAGCCCCTCTTCTGCCCAAAGGAACAGAGCAGGCATTGTAAAGATGGCTCCTGCTGCAAGAGACTCTCCGGCGGAACCGATTGTCTGAACCATGTTGCTTTCCAGAATGGAATTACGCTTCATGATCACGCGGATCACTCCCATAGAGATAACTGCTGCCGGAATAGACGCAGATACAGTCATACCTACACGAAGTCCTAAATATGCGTTTGCTGCACCAAAAATTACAGCCAGAAGCATTCCCATTACAATGGAAGTTACCGTAAGCTCCGGCATAACCCTATCGGCCGGGATATACGGTTTAAACTCATTCTTTTCGTTCATTTCCCTCTCACCTTTCTTCTTGAGTTTACACGCCCTTCCATGAGCGTGCTTTCTTTATTATACCTGAATAATGCATATAACTCAAGTTTATATTACACTTCTACTTGTGCAATTTTATACATATATTAGTATAATTTTCCAATTACTCTATCAAATGCGCGAAAAAGCACTGATAAATCACGCATTACCTGATTTATCAGTGTTTTTTTATTAATTATCTAATAATATCAATCCTTGATTGATGTATTTTATTCTTTCGTTATCGTTATTTTCAATCTCCGATTGATTCATTTTATTCTTAATTATCTGTTTTCTGGATACAGTTATCTACCAGCCAGTCTTTTACCAGATCTGTGAGCATTGCCTCTTTTAAAGTATCTTTTGAATATGCCTTTTCCATGGCGTCACCATCTTCGAATCCATATGTCTTAGCATACTCTTTTAACATCTTCTTGTATGTCTTGTCATCTAATTTAATCTTCTCTTTGTCTGCAATAGCCTCTGCGATCATGGTCTGCTTCTCAGACTCCTGAGCTGCCTCTTCCACTTTCTGCTCAAAACTCTCTACTGTATACTGACCGGAAGATGTAATATATGTCTCATAATCTGTCCCTTGGCTCTGTGCATAAGACTTGTAAGAATCAATCAGAGAATTCTTCATCTCGTCAATCTTCTCCTGCTGTTCCTTAGAGTACTTCTGAACAGTTGTGTTATCTACGACTGCCTGCCATGCCTCTGATTTCAAAGTACTGTCATAGTCTTCCTGCTTCTGATCTGTCAGTGTCTTTTTGACCTCTTTCTTATACTCCTTGACGGTTTTAGATTTTTTTGAGTTATTAGCAACCCACTCATCTGTTAATTCCGGAACATTCTGCTCTGAGATAGAATTTACAGTAATCGTAAACTGACATGCCTTTCCTGCAAGATCTGTTGACTGATAATCGTCTGGGAATTTCCCGTCCCATACAAATGTCTCTCCCACATTATGTCCGATGATGCTGTCTTCAAATCCATCGATCATCTTTCCAGAGCCCAGTTCCAGTGAATAGCTATCAGAAGAGCCTCCGTCAAACGCTTCTCCGTCAATGGTTCCTACAAATGCGATATCTACAGTATCTCCCTTCTGTGCTGCGCGGTCTGTCACTTCTGTTGTCGTTGCAGAGCTTGTAAGCTGAGACTGAATATACTGTTCTACATCGTCATCTGTCACTTTTTCCGGTTTATCTACTGCGCTTACTTCTACGCCTTTATACTGTGTGATCTTCAGATTGTCTGTCTCTAATCCTTTACTTGCCTGACATCCTACAAGAATCATGGAAGCTGCAAGTGTTGCACAGAAAAGTGCTGCTAATCTCTTCTTCATCTTCTTACCCCTTTAAAACTTCGTTTTATAATTTAAAATTACTTTTCACGCTCGAAAAAACGCTACTTCTGGTTATAACACATTTCCCAAATGTTGCAAATACTTTTCACATATATTTCATAATTGCACGCGCAGTAACTGACGTTTTTCCTTGCACTTCCAGTTAAAGAATGATACAATGTGATTTGTGTAAATGACATTAGATAAATATAGGAGGGTTACTCGTGAGTACATTATCGATTGTTTTACTGGTAATTTTAGTCGTACTGATAATCGCTTGTGTTGTGCTGTATTTCCTGGGTAAGAAAGCTGAAAAAAAACAGGCTGAACAGCAGGAGCAGTTAGATGCTGTTGCACAGACAGTATCTATGCTGATCATCGATAAGGGCAAGATGAAGTTAAAAGATTCTGGTCTTCCACAGATTGTCATCGACAATACTCCAAAGTATCTCCGCCGTTCTAAAGTTCCGGTTGTCAAGGCGAAAGTCGGACCGAGAATTATGACACTGATGTGTGATGCTCAGATTTATCCGCTCATTCCTGTTAAAAAAGAAGTAAAAGCAACAGTAAGCGGTATCTACATTACCGGCGTTAAGGGCGTGCGTGGTGCACTGGAGACACCAGAGAAGAAAAAAGGATTTTTTGCCAGATTTAAAAAAGATAAAAAATAAAGCATAAAAAATAAAATCCAAAAAAAGAGGCTGTTTTTCACAGCCCCTTTTTTATACTCATTTTTTATCCTTCTTATTCATTCGCTTCTATCAGAATGCGGATATCGCAGTCTGCGGCCTTGTCTCCATTAATATCCAGAGAATATCTGACCTGAAGTTCGATGCGCTCCTCTTCAATCTGTATATCCATACCTTTCGTATATGTGCCAAGAAGCAAATCTCCGTATGGAGTCTGATATGGAGTCACATTAATCTTATCGGTCTCAAATACCATATGCGAATTAGTAATTCCGCTTTTTGTAATATCTAAAAGCTTTCCTTCATCAATTTTGATCCGATTCTTAATCGTCCCCGGAATTCCCTCTACGACCTCATCATAAACGATGTAATGTTTCCCATTTTTCAGATAATAGGTGGCAGGAGTTGTCACCTCTATGGAGTTGGCCTCATTACTATTCTCCTCCTGCACCATCATCACGCTGTCATCATAATGAAGTCCGGATATTGTAACTAATACATTTTTCGTCATAAATCTTTATCTTTCCTCATTCTCGAAGTCTGGCGGACATCATCACTTCTATTCCTGCCGGCTTTACAGAGAAAGCTTCTTGGAAATCTCGTACTGATATGCAGGGATTCCTTTCTGCATTCCAAGTGCTTCCTCAATATCAAAATCTACATATTCACCGTGTCTGTAACCTACGATACGGTTTGTCTTTCCTTCTAAGAGAAGATCTACTGCCATGGATCCCATGATAGATGCATATACACGGTCTTTACATGTCGGGCTTCCACCACGCTGCATATGTCCAAGGATAGTTGCTCTTGTCTCCATGCCTGTTCTTTCTTCGATTGTCTTTGCAAGATTCACAGAATCACCAACACCTTCTGCATTGATGATAATGTAGTTCTTCTTACCTCTTTTTTTAGACTCTTTTATATCATCGATAATATCCTCAATATCATATCCTTCTTCCTCAGGAAGGAGAATACGTTCAGCTCCATTTGCAATACCGCACCACAGAGCCAGGTATCCTGCATCACGTCCCATAACTTCAATAATAGAACATCTGCTGTGTGAAGTAGATGTATCACGGACTTTATCAATTGCCTCCATAGCTGTATTTACCGCTGTGTCAAATCCGATCGTATACTCTGTACAATCAATATCAAGATCGATGGTTCCCGGAACTCCAATCGTATTCACTCCAAGATATGCAAGTTTCTGCGCTCCACGGAAAGATCCGTCTCCTCCAATTACTACCAGACCGTCAATTCCATACTTTTTACAGATGGCTGCTGCTTTCTGCTGACCTTCTTCTGTAATCATCTCCTTACAACGGGCCGTCTGAAGAATTGTACCTCCGCGCTGAATAATGTCTGATACATCTCCTGCGTCCAGATCGATGATTTCCTCATTGAGAAGTCCCTTATAACCTTTTCTGATGCCTCGTACTTTCACACCTTTCCCAAGTGCAGTTCTGACAACGGCACGAATTGCCGCGTTCATTCCCGGAGCATCTCCTCCACTTGTCAATACACCTATTGTACGAATGATTCTTTCTGCCATGATTCTTCTCCTCCATCGTAGAGTTGCTTTTCACCTCTTTGAACAGCAACATATTTATTTCGTTATTTATTTAACCCTTCACGCTACATTGTATATGAATTGCCTTAGCTTTTCAATGGTTTTTCCACCACTTTTACGCAAGATTCACCAAAATAATTCATAAGCCTGCTTAGTAATCCAGGTTCTATATTCACATTTCGGTTAGATGGAAGGCGTTTTACCGCTCGCTCTGCCTTACAATATACTATAACTTCATCATTTCCATCGGAAGATGCAAGCATATCATATAGCATCTTCTCTCCCTGAAGAAATGTTTCTTTATCCGGATACTGGATCCAGAGTTCCTGTTTCTTCTGTCCAAATGGAATGACTTTCTCACAGATCAGTTTGCTGGAGGCTTCATCCTCTTCTGACACCCGTCCCTTAACAAAGACAACATTTTCCTCTTCCAGATATTGATGATAACGCTCATAATCTCTTGGGAATACAACGACTTCTACTGATCCCATAATATCTTCGATCGTCAGGAAACACATAGTCTTATTATTCTTCGTATATTTGATCGTCTTGCCCGCAATAATTCCACCAATAATCTCTGTTGCACCATCTCTGACTCTTGAAAATCCTAGCTCCTCATCAAACTGGAAATCCTGTGTCGTTTTAGAAATGCCTTTTCTCCATTGCTCCTCGTACTCTTCCATCGGATGTCCGCTTAAGTAGATTCCAAGCACTTCTTTTTCGAAAGCAAGTTTCGTAGACTTCTCGTATTCACCTACATTTGGCAGCGGAATATCGAACTCGGATTTCTGTTCTTCTCCTACAATGTCAAAAAGAGACATCTGACCTGTCATGGAATTTTTCTTCTCCCGGTTCACCTGGTCGAGAATCTGTACATAGATGACCATGAATTGCTTTCTTGTTCCTCCAAGCTCGTCAAATGCACCGGATTTGATAAAGTTCTCAATCGTTCTCTTATTGATATCTTTTCCTGACATCCGCTCAATGAAATCTTTCAGATTCTTAAACTCTCCGTTTGCTTTCCGCTCTGCAACGATTTCTTTAATGACTGGTCTGCCGATGCTCTTAATCGCTGCCAGTCCATACCGGATACTTCCGTTATCTACGGAAAAGCTGCTGTAACCATGGTTAATGTCCGGCGGCAGAATCTTGATCCCCATCTGGCGGCAACTGTAAATGTACTCGGCTACCTTTCCTGGATTATCAATGACTGAGGTCATAAGAGCTGCCATATACTCTACTGGATAATAAAATTTGAGCCATGCTGTCTGGTAAGAAACGACCGCATATGCTGCCGCATGGGATTTGTTAAACGCATACTTGGCAAAATCTGTCATTTCATCATAAATCTTATTGGCAGTCTTCTCGTCAATACCATTTGCAATACAGCCTGGTACACCTTCCTCCGAATTTCCGTACACAAAATTCTGGCGTTCCTTTGCCATGACATCGGCTTTCTTCTTGGACATGGCGCGGCGCACAAGGTCGCTTCGTCCAAGAGTATATCCTGCCAGATCACGCACGATCTGCATAACCTGTTCCTGATAGACGATACAGCCATAAGTTGGCGACAGAATCGGCTCTAGCTGTGGGCAGTCATAGGTAATCAGCTCCGGATGTTCTTTTCCTTTAATATACTGAGGGATAAAATCCATCGGCCCCGGACGATACAGGGAAATTCCGGCGATAATATCTTCCAGGCTCTGCGGTTTCAGCTCTTTCATAAAGTTCTTCATTCCTGCACTCTCCAGCTGGAACACACCGTCTGTCTTTCCCGTTCCAATAGAATCCAGTACTGCTTTATCGTCAAAATTAATCTTGTTAATGTTGATTTCTTTTCCGGAACTGTAGCTTGCAAGCTTCTCTGCATCCCGGATCACCGTCAGGGTGCGAAGCCCCAGAAAGTCCATTTTCAAAAGTCCCAGCTCTTCCAGCGTGGTCGCTACGAACTGAGTCGTTACAGAGCCATCAGAGCCCAGTGACAGCGGCACATATTCTTCTACCGGCTTCTGGCTGATAACAACTCCGGCCGCATGCATGGAAGTATGTCTTGGAAGTCCTTCCAGACGCATGGACATGTCAATAAGTTCTTTGACCTGTGGGTCTTCCTCATAGGACTTGCGAAGTTCTGAACTGGTCTTGAGTGCCTTATCCAAAGTGATATTCAGTTCCTTCGGAATAAGCTTCGCAATATTATCTACAAATGCATACGGCAGATCCATCACGCGTCCTACATCCCGGATCACACCTCTGGCAGCCAGTGTACCAAATGTGACGATCTGAACGACTCGGTCTGCGCCGTACTTTCTTCCCACATAGTCGATCACTTCCTGACGTCTCTCGTAACAGAAATCCACGTCAATATCAGGCATAGACACACGCTCCGGATTCAGGAAACGTTCAAACAGAAGCTGATATTTAATCGGGTCAATGCTTGTAATCTCCAGACAATACGCCACAATACTTCCGGCACCGGAACCACGTCCCGGTCCGACCATAATCTTCTGTGACCTTGCATAGTGAATGAAATCCCACACAATCAGGAAATAATCTACATACCCCATCTTGTGGATTACCGACAGTTCATAATCTAATCGCTCTTTCAGATCCTGTGACGGATTTGGATAGCGTCTCTCTAGTCCTTCGTAACACAATTTATTCAAATATTCCCAGGAGGAAAGTCCATCCGGAACATCGTATTTTGGAAGTTTGGTCACACCAAATTCGATTTCCACGTCACAACGGTCTGCAATCTTCTGTGTGTTCTCAAGAGCCTGCAATGCATATGGGAACAGCTTCTTCATTTCCTCTTCTGACTTGATATAATACTGTCCGCCCTCATAGCGCATACGATCCTCGTCTGCCAACTTCTTACCTGTCTGGATACAGAGCAGAATATCATGTGCCCGCGCATCTTCTGCATAAGTATAATGTATATCGTTCGTTGCTACCAGTTCAATTCCCGTCTCCTGTGACATGCGCATCAATGCCTGATTGACCGTCTGCTGCTCCGGAATCCCATGATCCTGCAGCTCCAGGAAAAAATTCCCTTTTCCAAATATTTCCTCATACCTAAGAGCTGCTGCTCTTCCTTCACTGTACATGCCTCTTGTGATATTTTTCTGAACCTCACCTGCCAGGCACGCGCTAAGCGCAATGATTCCTTCGTGAAATTCCCTCAAAAGCTCCAGATCCACACGTGGTTTATAATAATATCCTTCTGTGTAACCACGGGATACAATTTTCATCAAATTGTGGTATCCTTCATCATTTTCTGCCAGAAGAACCAGATGATAATATCTGTCATCTCCGCTTCCTACAGCCTCTTTGTCAAACCTGGATCCTGGTGCCACATAGACTTCACAGCCAAGGATCGGCTTGATTCCCTGAGCACGGGCAGCACGGTAAAAGTCGATCACGCCGAACATACAGCCATGATCAGTAATTGCCACGCTGTTCATTCCAAGCTCTTTGACCCGCGCCACACACTCTTTAATTTTATTGGAGCCGTCCAGCAGACTGTACTCTGTATGAACATGTAAATGTGCAAAGCTCATATATTTTTCTCCCTTATTTTCCTTATCTTCGCATGTAATAAAGAATGTACCTCGGCACATTCTTGATGCTCTGATACAGATAGAAAAGAAAGCGCTGACAGACTTTTTCGCCCGCCAACGCTAATACTCTCATCAATACTTCATTCTCTCTTCTGATCCTAGCCGTTAATCATATAGGAAATCAGCCTGTCGATGTCTTCTTTTTCATGTGCGACGATTTCCAATTCCGGAATCTCTCCATTTGAAAAAATAGTCGCGAGTGATACATACTGGGATAATTTTGATTTCAGATTCAGTCTGTCCCCCTCACCGGTAACAAGCTCAACTTTTCCTTTACAACTGTCAATTGCTTTAAAAAAGCCTTCGATATCTGTAATATTCTGTACTTTCATGCGCTCGCGTTCCTTTCAAATTCTATCACGCTCTCATTATACCTTATCTGTGTGGAAATTCAATAGATTTTTCGGTAATAATGACTTTGTTTTCCTTCAAAAGACGTCCCACTGCACGCTTAAATGCATTTTTGCTCAGTCCAAGTTCATTTTTAATTTTTTCCGGATCTGCCTTGTCTGTAAATGGCAGTTTTCCCCCCTGCTCTTCCATCCGTTTTACAATCAGCTCTGCATCTGCATCCATCTGGATAAATGCTTTCTCACGCACACTTAAGTCCAGCTTTCCATCTTCACGTACCTTTATAACTCTTGCATGGACTTTATCCCCAACCTGAAGATGACCGCCGTACGCTTCACGCTTCGGGATCAGTGCAGAATACTTATTGTCTACTGCTACAAAAACTCCAAAGTTATCGCTTCTCTCATAGACGATTCCTTCTACATGATCGTCTTTCTTATACGGAGAGTCTGTCTCTAATTTTTCATAAACCTTCATAGTCGCACATAATCTCTCGGACTTGTCCACATAAAGCGCAACCAGCACCTGATCTCCTTTTTTCACCTTAGCAGTCTGCTCTTTGAATGGAAGTAACAGGTCTTTCGGCAGTCCCCAGTCGAGAAATGCTCCAATCTTTCCGGTATCTTTCACTGTCAGAACAGCCAGTTCACCCAATGTGATCTTTGGTTCTGTTGTTGTTGCGATCAATCTGTCGCTGGAATCCTTGTAAAGAAATACTTCCACTGGATCTCCAATCTCAATTTCTTTTGGTACTTCTTTCTTTGGAAGCAGTACACGCTCCTCACTTGTTCCAAGATATATTCCAAAATCAACTGTCTTTACAACTGTCAGCATTCTTCGTTTTCCGAGTTCTTCGATTAACTTCATCTGTCTTATCCTTTCTCTCTCTACAATCATCTATCATCAGCCTATTTTATGTAAATGTCCCTACACCCATGCAAATTCTACTGCTGCATACAATTCTCCTTCTGTCGTACACAGTTCCACAACTGTCCGGCCATCTCTGTCACCTGTCCTGGGAACAATCATATCCCCCAGCACTGCTGATTTCTTATATTCCACCCGCACCTGACGGATCACTCTCTCTTGATTCAACATTTCCATAGCCATCTGTACATACTGGCAATTATTTACATGTTCATTCGTATCAATATGGTATCTGCGCACCGGAAACGGCTCCAGACTCATAGATTCTTCCGGCAGTGCAATTTTTCTGGATTCATAGTCCATCTCCAGCGGTTCACACTGTCCATAGGCATCCAGTTCTTCCTGGTCTGGTCTTACCGGACGCCCCTTTTCCACATCCATATATACCCAGACTGACTGTGCGTACGCAGCCTTTTCTCCATTCTCATCTGTCATACAGAAGTTGCGCTCTGCAAGCATTCCCTTGAACTTTGAAGCCCATGTGCTGACCTGGATCTTATCATTCATTTTCGGATAATGATCAATCACGATCTGCCAGTAAGTCAGAATCCACGCTTTTTTCTTTTTTGAAAGTACGTCCAGACCAACTCCGATATCTTCTGACTGAAATGTACTGCAATCTTGAAAATAATTGATGATCGATGGAACTGTAATCTTTCTTGTGTGGTCGATCTCGCTGAAGCGGACGCGGCCGTCAATCATATATTTATACTCCTTCTTTGGCACTTGCAACGTAACTCCTTTCCACTGTAATGACACACTGATATCTTGGATCTACAATCTGTAAAACTCCCATAATCGCAGACCGGATATGATCCTGTTTTTTCTGATCATATTCAAATGGTACGACCAAATCAAAAATCAGATTGATCTGATCCGTTCCAGGAACCATTCGAAAGTCATGGATACTAAGCTTAGGATCCATCGCCCGCAGCACCTTCTCGACTTTCTCCTTTGCCTCCAGCACATGCTCGTCTTTTGTCTCTACAGGATCCATATGTATTACGAGCATAATCCCAAGCTGTTCTAATGCTTCTCGCTCCACCCGGTCGATAACCTCATGGGATGTCTCAATATTCACATCATTCGGGACCTCCGCATGAATGGATGCCATGCTCCTTCCTGGTCCGTAATTATGTACAATCAAATCATGGCTTCCAAGAATCCCATCATGTTTCTCCACAAAGTCACTGATCTGCTTATAAACCTGTGGGTCTACCGGTGCCCCGATCAGTGGCTCCAGCGTATCTTTTGCGATTCCGATACCGGCCCACATAACGACTAACGATACACCAAGTCCTACATATCCGTCAATATTAACTCCTGTAAAATAAAAAAATAATACTGAAGCGATAGTAGCCCCCGTTGTAATCACATCTCCCATGGAATCTGCTGCAGCCGCCATCATGACCTGGGAATGGATACGTTTTCCAAGATTTTTATTAAACACTCCCATCCACAGCTTCACTGCCACTGACAGAAATAATATGAGCATAGATACCGCCTGGAAATGTAACTCTTCCGGTTCCCTGATCTTCGCAATAGCGCTTTTAAAAAATGTGAATCCAACTTCCATTACAAGAAAGGCCACGATCAGCGCCGCAATATATTCAATTCTTCCGTGTCCGAACGGGTGCTCCTTATCTGCCGGTTTCCCTGCCATCTTCACCCCGATCAGACTGATGATTGAAGACCCTGCATCAGACAGGTTGTTAAATGCATCTGCCATAACAGAAATACTGTGAAGCAGATAGCCAATCAGCCATTTTGCCGCAAATAGCAATATATTACAAAAGATGCCTGTCACGCTTGCCAGCACTCCATATGCTGTACGCACAGACACCTTACTCGTATTCTCATAATCTTTTACAAAATGCCGTACAAGAAATTCTGTCATCTCATACTCTCCTAATCTCCGAAGAAAAACCATTTCACCTTAAGTTCTTTATTATCCGTAAGCAGTTGATATTCCTCATCGGTAAGCACCCCTTTAAGGTCTTCTTTCCCTTCATCACTCACCACCGCACAAGTCTTGTCCAGAAAACAGAGATTTGGATATAACACACACCACCAGTTATGTCCGGCCGCCTCACCCAATGTGATTCTCAGCGCCTCATACTCGCCTTGTGGAAATGTCATATCTCCGTATTTTTTTTCTGGGAAACAGCACTTCGTCACGTGCGCATCTGCCTGATAATCCATGCCTTCCCGTTCAAGCACCTCATCAGCCACCAGAATCAGATCATTTAAGTGAGACTCTGCCCATTTCTTCGTTGCCTGTGCAGAATTTTTCTGAATGCCTGGATTCATCTGCTCCGCCTGATCCATTGTCACTGCGTGATCCATTGTCACTGCGTGATTCATCTGGTTTGTGGTACCTGGCATCTCAGATGTCATATAGGCAATCACTGCGTCCCGGACTTTTAGCTTCACCCGCTGGTCTTTTTCACTGTCACTGTTGGCCAGCACATGAAAACGAAAGACTTCATCTGCAATCCCTTGCTGCGTCTCGTAGGTTTTCTTATCCACCAAAGCCACTCGCCATGCAGTAAAACTCCACATCCATCCAACTGCTATACAAATACCAAGTATACCACAAATCAGATTCTTTGTCCCGATTTTATTTTTCAAAAGATCCCATAACTTTCGCATATCTATGTACCTCCTGCAATCACTCAAACATTGAAATTGAATTTATACAGAAAGTATGGACAGATATCCGTAGATTATACAGGTATCTGCTAATTATTCTTCGTTCTGATCTTGTCCGTCACCGCAGATACCTGATTATCAATATGCTGACATGTAACTGCTGTTGCTTCTACTTTTTCTCTTCTCTTGATATGGTACACGATCTCTTCGTGTTCCTGGGTCAATTGCTCGTGCACATCTGGGTTCTTCAAATATTCTACACGGTAGCGGTACATCTGTTCTCTTAATTTATTCAGCAGATGAATCAGTTTCTGATTATCCGTTGCCATATAGATTACATCATGGAATCGCACATCTGCCTCTGCTACTTCTGTGATGTCTTTACTTCTTTTCAGGACTTTTTTAAAATTCTCTCCGGCCTTTTCCAATTCTTCCAACTCTTCCTGAGTGATTTTCTCACATGCGAGCTGCACTGCCAGTTCTTCCAGTGCTTTTCTGACTTCCAGCACATCTCGCAGGCTTTTCTCCGTAATGTCCGCCACTTCCGCACCTTTTCTCGGAATCATAATGACCAGACCTTCCAACTCCAGCTTACGGATTGCCTCACGGATTGGAGTACGGCTCACGCCCAGTTTATTTGCAAGCTGGATTTCCATCAATCTTTCACCCGGTTTAAACTCTCCTCGAAGGATTGCCTGTCTGAGTGTATTGAATACCACATCCCTAAGCGGAAGGTATTCATTTTCATTGACTTTCAAATTTTGCTCCATGCTTTCTACTTCCTCCTTGCCTGGTGTATACTCGTTACATATACCTGTTTTGCCAGTTTCTGTTCCTTTATCTTCTGTGCCGCACGTTTCGCTGACTGTCTGTCTTCAAATAAGCCAAATACGGTCGGACCACTTCCGCTCATCATAGCGTTCATGGCTCCGCCTTCTTTCATGACATTTTTGATCTGTTCAATGACCGGATAGACAGGAATCGTCACCTGCTCCAGTACATTTCCCATACACTCTGCCACCTTATGGATATTCTTTCTCGCAAGTCCGTTTAAAATACCATCGATATCCGGGTGTTCTGTAATTTCCAATGCATCCAGTTTTTCATAGACCATCTTCGTCGATACACTGATCGGTGGTTTTGCTAGCAGCACAAAACACTTTGGACAGGCCAAAAGAGGTGTCAGCTTCTCGCCGATTCCCTCTGCCAGAACTGTCCCACGCATCAGACAGTATGGTACATCTGCGCCAAGCTTTACCCCCCGTTCTTCAAGCTCAGTCATGCTAAGCCCCAGTCCGAACATCTTATTGACTCCAAAAAGAACTGCTGCCGCATCTGCGCTTCCGCCGGCCATACCTGCTGATACCGGAATTTTCTTGTCCATGGAAATGTGCACTCCTTCGGTAATGTTAAACTCATCGATCAGCATCTTTGCAGCCCGGCATGCAAGATTATTCTCATCTACCGGAAGATAAAAAAGATTCGTCTCTGCCTTTACTCCCGGCTGCTTTGTCTTCGTTATCACGATCTGATCATACAGATATACTGTCTGCATAACCATACGAACATCGTGATATCCGTTCTCCCTGCGACCAAGCACATCCAATCCAAGATTGATCTTTCCAAGTGCCTTTAATTCCATTTTATCCATAACTTTTTCTCCTCGTATCCAGCCCCGTCTTGTATACAATATACCTACAGTATACTGGCATTTTCCTTAAAAATCAATAGTTTGTCGCCACATTTCAACTGTTCCGACTCCATATGATTGATGTCCATGATCCCTTCCTTTGTCGTGCCGTAGTATTTCGCCAGATTCCACAGTTCATCGCCTTCTTTTACGATATATCCAATGATTCCCGGTCTTTGTTCCAACACTTTATAATCTATCTCTTTCTCTTCTACTGAATCTATGTTACGAAATGTCACTTTCCCACGAAGGAAACTCCGAAATGCCAGCACCGCCTTTACTTCTATCTCTCCATTTCCAAGGAGACTGATGCCAAGCTGTTCCAGAGACGGCATCATATCCAATGTCATATCCGCTTGGACTTCATTGCTTTCCAACAGCCAGGAAAATGGGATCATCCCCTGCCACAGGGCAAATGGTATCTGATCGTCCGGTCTGACATACATAAAACGGATATGGAGTACTCCTTCTATCTGAATACCTGTGTCTTGAACCGTCATCTGCTCGACTTGAATTCTCGCATCACTATAGCAGATCTGTAAAATGTCATCTTTAATCTCAGGCAGTGACAACCGCTCTGCGATTTTACATTTGGAATGATTCTGCATCAGAACATTTTCCACCTTGCACTGCGTATACGCTGGAACACAACATGTTTTCAGTGAATATAAATCGTCTAATATCTGTATCTTTTCCTCCGTGCACAAAAAGAACCGCATAGAAAGGGTTGCCTCAATGCCAAGAAGACGCATTTCTCCGTCCTCGTCCATAGCTGGCTCTAAAAGTGCATCTGTAAGAATCGGATAAATCTGATGGTACATACCTTCCTCTGCACCAAAGCACTCTACCTGTCCCTCATACGGAACATTTTCACAGATCCAGTCTGTCTTTCCATCCACTGATTCATAAAGACAAAACACAAGAAGTTCTCCCTGAAGTTTTAATGTATCTGCCTCCAGCCTTGTGTCCAGGCGGCGGCTGAGTACTTCTTTCCACAAAATGTTTCCGATACTTTCTTTTGTTCCGGAGATTGTCAGCTGCTCTTTGATGCGGTATGTATCTTTTTTCACAGTGTGAAGAGTCAGGATCTGCTTCTCCTGGTATTTTGTATAAATCTGCTCCCCACTCTCAATCCCGGTCGTCACTTCTTCACTTACCTGACTGTCCGAACTCATGGTTACTTCCGCCATCGCTTTCACATTGATTTTCCGGGAATGGATCAGATTGACAGTCAGCTCTGTCTGCGCTGCTTTCAAAAATAACGTTTCTTCCAAAGTCTCGTCTACATAATACATTTCCTCAAAGGGAATTTTCCCCTCCAGAGAAGATAAGGTATTGTCACTGTTATCTGCAACATATAAAACTTGAAAAGCAAGCCGCCCGGTGATCCGGATATAATTCTCCACAAGCTTCAGGTCGATTTCCTCCATAACCGCATCGCTCTCTATAATCTCCCGGATATCAGCTTTCGTGTCTGGCACATTATAATCCTCATCTACATAGAACTGGTCCGTAAAAGTTTTCCCCTGTCGGTAAATATTCAGCATCTTTTTTTCACAATTCACACACATGTCCCCCTTATTGTTTGTTTTATTATAATGTTGTATCAAAAACCCCAACTCTGGCTGGCACATTACTTTTACTCAAATATCACATCTTTCTCTCTATATTCTGTTTTCATCACCACATACGGATATGTCTTCTTTTCTTTTGTCTTCTCGCCCTTTGCCGGACCGAGAAGTGTTGTCTGGATCCTGATAGCATCTGATGTTTCGTAGCATGCGTTGACCTCTACACTGTACCCCGTTTTTTCTTTTTCTCCATACCCTCGCGCCATGTAAAGATACCCCTGATCTGCATAAGTCAGACGAAATGGGGTATCCCACGCCTTTTCGATATCTTCTTTCAGTTCCTCTGGTACGTCTTCTGGTGCTACTACCGTAAATTCAATATCCTGTATCTTTTTTGTATCTTCCTTTTTAATACTGCACCCAGCCAGTGCCAGAATAAAAATCCCTGCAATTATGTAGAAATGTTTTCGATTCATGATGCTCTCTTTCTTCTTGAAAAACCTTTTATAACATCATACACACCAAGTCTAGGAAAAATTCCAAAATTGTTGTATACTTAATAAAATGCCATGTCCAAGAATGCCTCGGCTTGACTTTGTATAAGCAGGCATTAAGTTTAAAAGTTCCTACTTCAACATGGTTTTAAAAGGAGATTACAAAATATGATAAATACCGAACGCTTATCCGGCATTTTGCTTCACCCGACTTCTCTGCCTTCCCCTTACGGGATTGGGGATCTTGGAGATGAAGCATATGCCTTTATCGATTTTCTGGCACGGGCAGGTCAGCATCTCTGGCAGGTACTGCCACTGACCCACACAGGTTTCGGAGACTCTCCGTACCAGAGTTTTTCTGCTTTTGCAGGTCAGCCTCTTCTCATTGATCCAAGACATTTGATCCGTCTTGGACTGATCGGTGGCTGGGAACTTACCGATTGCCCGATTGCAGACCCAAGTCACGTAGATTATGGGCAGGTCATTCCGTGGAAGGAGAAAGTTCTGGCCCTTGCCTACAGCCGTTTTCCACAGAAACGCCATGAAATCCCAGGCATGGACCAGTCTTTCCAGGAATTTTGTGAAAGCAACCGCTACTGGCTGGATGACTATGCTTTGTTTATGGCATGTAAGAAATTACACCATGGCGCTGACTGGCTTCACTGGCCGGATGAATACCGGTGTCCGACTTTGGAATTCAAAGCCGGTCTTTTTAAATCCATGCACGAAGATATAGAATACTATCGTTTTATTCAGTTCTTATTCTTTGACGAGTGGAAACGAATCAAAAAATATGCAAATGACCACGATATCCGCATCATCGGTGATATCCCGATTTTTGTATCTATGGACAGCGCCGATGTGTGGGCGAACCAGCATCTGTTCCAGCTGGATTCCAAAGGGTATCCGACTCGCGTAGCCGGAGTACCGCCGGATTATTTTTCAGCCACCGGACAGTTATGGGGTAATCCATTGTATAACTGGGAAGCTCATGAGGCGGAACATTTTTCCTGGTGGATATCCCGTATCCGTGCACAGCTTCGCAACCTGGATATTCTGCGTGTAGATCATTTCCGCGGATTTGAAGCTTTCTGGTCCATTCCTTACGGCGAACCGACCGCTGTGAATGGCGAATGGGTAAAAGCTCCGGGCCATGCATTATTTTCTGCAGTCCGTGATGCTTTTGAGGGAGACCTTCCAATTATTGCAGAAGATCTGGGCATTATCACCCCGGAAGTGGAAGCTCTGCGAGATGAATTTGGATTCCCAGGCATGAAGGTTCTGCAGTTTGCATTTGACTCTCTGGATGAAGGAAGCTACCTGCCACACCGCTACACTTCTCCAGTCTGCGTATGTTACACCGGAACTCATGATAACGACACGACTCGCAGCTGGTATCAGACACTGCGCCCGGAATGCCGCGACAAAGTACGCAGCTACACACACTGCAGCAATGATACACATTTTCCATTGGATCTTATTGGAACCGCACTTGCAAGTGTTGCTGCATATGCAATCTTTCCTCTTCAGGATGTTCTGTGTGTCGGTGCAGAAGGACGCATGAACACACCAGGTATCGGCGCCGGGAACTGGAGCTGGCGTTATCAGCAGTCCGCGCTCAAAGACGAACTTGCCGATGAACTTCGTGGCATGACTATTTTATATGGAAGATATTAGTTGGAGGAACTTGACATATGTTACGATTTATACTCGTTGTAATATTTTTATTGTTATATTTTCTACTCGGGATTCCTATACTCGGAATTCTCTGGCTTATTGGCAAAGTGAATAAACGCTCAGCCGATCTCGCAGCACTACGTATCGTTCAATGGGGATTTAAAGTAATCCTGAAAATTTCCGGTGTCGAAGTGACCGTCATCGGAGAAGACCGTGTTCCTAATGAACCGGTTCTCTACGTGGGCAACCACAGAAGTTATTTTGACATTTTGCTGACTTATTCCCGCTGCAGGGATCTGACCGGATTCGTTGCCAAAAAGGAAATGTTAAATTACCCGTTCCTTCGCACCTGGATGAAACGGGTATACTGCCTGTTTTTGGATCGCGACAATATAAGAGAAGGTCTTAAAACCATCCTGACTGCGATCGATCAGGTGAAAAATGGAATTTCTGTTTTTATTTTTCCAGAAGGGACACGCAACAAAGGAGACGAATTAAGTCTTCTTCCATTCCATGCCGGTTCCTTTAAAATTGCAGAAAAGAGCGGATGTCCAATCGTACCTGTTGCACTGAATAACACCATTAATATTTTTGAGGGACATTTGCCATATATCAGAAAAACACACGTTGTTTTGGAGTACTGCTCCCCTATATATATGAATGAAATGGAAAAAGAAGACCGCAAGAAGATCGATGTTTACTGCCAGAAGATCATAAAGGACACGATTGAGAAAAATCATACCCTTGTATAAAGGTACCATTATGATATATAATACACAAGATATCATGAAATGTACGATACGAAGCAATCCGTGGTATCATCAATTATGAAAGCAAAGCTACGATTCAGTCATGAAAGGAGCTCACTATGAACAAACAAGATTTAACACTGCTGACTGATTTATATGAACTGACAATGATGCAGGGTTATTATAAAAAAGGTCAACATGAGACGGTTGTATTCGATGTGTTTTACCGTCACAATCCTTGCGGCAATGGTTATTCCGTCTGCGCGGGACTTGACCAGGTCATTGACTATATTAAGAACCTGAATTTCACCTACGAAGATGTGGACTACTTACGAAGTCTTCACATTTTTGATGATGATTTTCTTCAGTATTTAAGTGGTTTTCATTTTACAGGAGATATCTATGCGATTCCGGAAGGAAGCGTAGTATTCCCAAAAGAACCACTGCTTAAGGTCATTGCTCCGATCATGGAAGCTCAGCTTGTTGAGACGACTATCCTGAATCTGATCAATCACCAGTCTCTCATCGCTACTAAGACTTCCCGTGTTGTCTATGCCGCCGACGGAGACGGGATCATGGAGTTCGGACTGCGCCGTGCACAGGGACCGGATGCCGGACTTTACGGAGCACGTGCCGCTATAATCGGCGGATGTGTCGGTACGTCAAATGTACTGGCAGGTCAGCTTTTTGATGTCCCTGTTATGGGAACTCACGCACATAGCTGGATCATGACATTCCCGGACGAATACACTGCATTTAAATATTATGCAGAGCTATATCCGGACAACTGTACACTTCTGGTAGACACTTATGACACATTAAAATCTGGCGTCCCAAATGCCATCCGTGTCTTCCAGGAATTTAAAGACGCAGGAAAACCATTAAAAAAATACGGAATCCGTCTGGACAGCGGAGACCTTGCATATCTTTCCAAAAAAGCACGTAAAATGTTAGATGAAGCCGGATTCCCGGACGCTTCCATCTGCGCTTCCAATGATCTTGACGAATATCTGCTCCATGATCTGAAGGCACAGGGTGCAGCAATCAACTCCTGGGGTGTTGGTACTCATCTGATCACGTCCAAAGACTGCCCGTCATTTGGCGGTGTATACAAATTGTCTGCAATCAAGAATGAAAACGGAGAATTTATCCCGAAGATCAAGATTTCTGAAAACACAGAAAAGATCACCAATCCAGGAAATAAGACAATCTACCGTATCTATGAAAAAGAGACCGGCAAAATCAAAGCTGATCTGATCTGCTTCGCTGATGAAACATTTGACGAAAGTCAGGATCTTCTTCTCTTTGACCCGCTGGAGACATGGAAGAAAACAAAGCTTGCAGGCGGCACTTATACCATGCGTGAAATGCTTGTTCCGATCTTCAAAAACGGAGAATGTATTTACACTTCCCCTTCTGTCACGGAGATTGCAGAATATTGTAAACAGGAAAAAGACTCCCTGTGGGACGAGACAAAACGTCTCTTCTATCCACACCGGGTTTATGTAGATTTATCCCAGAGATTATATGATGTAAAGAAAGCCTTACTCGATCAGGCACACAAACCAGAATAAAAGGAGAGCATTCATTATGAAAATTATAGTATTAGCAGGCGGCTTAAGTCCGGAGCGTGACGTCTCACTGACTTCCGGTGCCGGCATCTGCAAAACACTGTTGGAAAACGGACACCAGGCTTATCTTCTTGACCTGTACTTCGGTCTTGAAAATGCGCCTGCGAATCTGGAAGATGTATTTACCCTTCCGGGCGCAGGTCTTGAGATTGCAAAAAATATCAGCACAAAAGAACCTGACCTTGAAGCCCTTAAGAAATCTCGCCCGGATCAGTCCGACTGCATGTTCGGACCAAATGTCATTGAACTGTGCCGTATGGCAGACATTACATTTGTCGCTCTGCACGGCTCTGTCGGAGAAAATGGTAAGCTTCAGGCTGCTTTTGATCTTCTTGGAATCAAATATACAGGCTGCAACTCTTTTGGCTGTGCCCTGTCTATGAACAAACTAGTAACAAAACAGATCTATAAAATGAGTGGTGTACCGACTCCTCGTGGAACACATCTGACAAAAGAGACAAAGGATCTTCCTTTATCCGAACTTGGATATTATCTCCCACTGGTCGTAAAACCATGTGAAAATGGTTCCAGTATCGGAGTTTACATCTGTCATACAGAAGAAGAATATAACCATGCAGTTCGTGAATCATTTGAAAAGAACCCAGATGAAGAACTGGTCATTGAGCCTTACATTAAAGGCCGTGAGTTTGCCAGTGCTGTCATTGCCGGAAAAGCACTCCCATTAGTTGAGATCATTCCGAAAGATGGTGTCTTCAACTATGAGAATAAATATCAGGCTGGCGGAGCACAGGAAATCTGTCCACCGGTATCTATTGATGAAGAAACTCAGCAGCGCATGATGCGTGCTGGAGAAGAAGCATTTGCCGCACTCCGTATGGATGTGTATGCACGTGCTGACTTTATCATTGATGACGAAGACGGCGAATTCTACAGTCTGGAAATGAATGCACTTCCAGGAATGACTGCCGCAAGTCTGCTTCCGAAGGCTGCAAAAGCCGCAGGCATCGAGTACAACGAATTATGCGAACGCATCATTGAAGAATCTATGAATGCGCGTTACAGATAAGAGGAAATCCATCATGAAAAACCTTACTTTAAGAAATATTACTAAGGCCTGCCACGGAGAGTACCGGGGGCCTGAAAATCTTTTGGACAAAGAAGTTGCCGGTGTTACAATTGACAGCCGGAAAGTTGAAAAAGACTATCTGTTCATTGCCATTGACGGTGAACGCGTCAACGCTCACAAATTCATTCCAGATACCATTAAAAAAGGCGCAATGTGCGTGATTTCCCATGAAGATCTTGGCGAGACAGATTTTCCATATATCCTGGTAGAGTCTACTGGCCAGGCACTTCTTGATACTGCAAAGCTTTATCGTGATTCTTTCGATATTAAGGTTGTCGGAATCACAGGAAGTGTCGGAAAGACAAGCACAAAGGAAATGATTGCTTCTGTACTGTCTCAGAAATACTGTGTACATAAAACACTTGGAAACTTCAACAATGAATGGGGGCTTCCAATTACAATTTTTGAAATGAATGAAAAGCATCAGGTCGCTGTTCTGGAAATGGGTGTCAACCACTTTGGTGAGATGCGTCGTCTTTCCAGCGTAGCAAGCCCGGATATCTGTGTGATCACGAATATCGGTATCGCACATTTGGAATTTTTCAAGACAAGAGAAGGGATTCTTCAGGAAAAATCACAGATGATCCAGGATATGAAGACCGGTGGTTCTATTCTTCTGAACGGAGATGATGATCTGCTCCGTGATATGGGACCGGTCAAAGGCGTAGATCCTGAATTTTTCGGTCTTGGAAAGAACTGCCAGTTCTATGCAACTGACGTAGAATCACTTGGACTTCGCGGTTCTTCCTGTACGATTCATCTTCCGTCCGGCGAAAGCTTTGACTGCATCGTTCCACTTCCTGGTGCTCACATGGTACAAAACGCTCTTGCCGGAACTGCTGTCGGCTATCAACTTGGACTTACACCAGCAGAAATCAAAGCCGGAATTGAAGGACTGCCTTCAATCCCCGGAAGAAATAATATCATTCAGACAGATAAAATCATCATCTTAGATGACTGCTATAATGCAAATCCAATTTCCATGCAGGCTTCCTTAGATGTTCTGAATATGGCAATCGGACGAAAAGTCGCTGTTCTTGGCGACATGGGCGAACTGGGCGAGACCGGAAAAGAACTCCACTACGAAACCGGTGCACATGCAGGTGATATAGGCATCGACCTTGTATGCGGAATTGGCGAGCTTTCCAAAGAGCTTGTAGCCGGAGCTTCTGAACATGGCTGCGAGGCAAAATGGTTCCCTGCAAAAGCAGACTTTCTTGCAGAGCTGAAACATCTGATTCAACCAGGTGACAATATCCTTGTGAAAGCTTCACATGGTATGCAGTTCCCTGAAATCGTAGATGAATTACAAAAATTTTAGGAGTATAAAACTATGAACTACCAGCTTCTGGCACTGGATCTGGATGGGACACTGACCAATTCCAGAAAAGAGATCACACCATCGACCAGAGATGCTCTGATCGACATTCAGAAAAACGGGAAAAAAGTTGTATTAGCCAGTGGACGTCCTTCTCAGGGCGTCCTTCCTCTGGCAGAGGAACTTCACCTTGGAGACTATGGAAGTTATATTCTCTCCTACAACGGTGGTCGTATCACAGACTGCCGATCCGGTGAGATCATTTACAGCAAATATCTTCCAAATGATGTTGCGGCTCCGCTTCTTGAAATCGTGAAAAAATATCCGGGGATTGACATTCTTGCCTACACCGATACCGAGCTGATTTCAGGTGGAGATACGAATGAATACAGCGAAAAAGAATCTTTCATCAATCATATGCCGATTACAAAAGTGGACGATTTCGTCTCTTACGTCACTAAAAATAATAACAATAAATTTCTGATTACCGGAGAACCGGAACTGATTCAGGAAGTAAAAGCTGAAGCTGAAAAACAATTTCACTCTTATCTGTCTATTTACTGCTCAGATCCGTTCTTTCTCGAAATTATGCCCCAGGGTATTGACAAAGCTCACTCCCTTACAAAGCTGCTCACCAGCATCGGACTTTCTACCGATGACATGATTTGTTGTGGGGACGGATACAATGATCTGACTATGATTGAGACTGCCGGACTTGGAGTTGCCATGGCAAATGCTCAGCCACTGGTGAAAGAATCTGCAGATTATATTACAAAGTCAAACGATGAAGATGGCGTACTACACGTCATTAACGAATTTATGAGATAATTCAATTTATTCAGTGCACAGGACTCTTGGTCCTGTCTGATTTACTTGTAGAAAAGAGGTAACATATGAGAGGTAATAACAGATCCTGGTTTGCCAAGGGTATGCGGGACGCAATTCCCATTGCCCTTGGCTATCTTGCGGTTTCATTTACCCTTGGAATCGCCGCGAAAAATGCCGGGTTCACACCATTTCAGGCATTTCTCGTAAGTTTTACTAATAATGCATCAGCCGGTGAATTTGCCGGATTTACGCTGATTGCCGCAGGTGGCGGCTATCTGGAGGTCGCGATTCTGATATTGATCACAAATGCCCGTTATCTTCTGATGTCCTGTGCATTAAGTCAGAAACTTCCACCAGACACACCGATGATCCAGCGTCTGCTTCTAAGTTATGATGTCACTGATGAGTTATTTGGAATCTCCGTGGCCGTACCGGGCAAATTGAATCCATACTATTCTTTTGGTGCATATACTGTAGCACTTCCCGGCTGGGCTTTCGGAACACTTTTTGGAACTTTGATGGGATCCATTCTTCCGGCTAATATTGTCAGTGCATTAAGTGTCGGTCTTTACGGCATGTTCCTGGCAATCATTATCCCGCCTGCAAGAAAAAATAAGATTCTTGCAGGAGTTGTCTTGATTTCCATGGGAGCAAGCTTTGCATTTACAAAACTTCCAGTCATCCACACACTTTCTACCGGAACAAGAACGATTCTGCTTACGATTCTCATTGCCGGAGGTGCTGCAATCCTGTTCCCGGTCAATGAAGATGAGGAAGATGAAAAAAGCACTGAATCTAGTGTATTAAATAACAATTCGAAGGAGGTTGGTCATGAGTCATAATATTTATATCTATATCCTGGTCATGGCCGGAGTATCTTATCTGATCCGTATGCTGCCTCTGACCTTGATTCGAAAAGAAATTAAAAATAAAACGATTCGGTCATTTCTATACTATGTACCATACGTCACACTGGCAGTGATGACTTTCCCGGCAATCCTGTCCGCGACCGGAAGCATCTGGTCTGCATGGGCAGCTCTGATCGTTGCCGCAGCACTTGCATGGTTTGGGAAAAGCCTGCTGCAAGTATCCGTATGCGCATGCGTGGTAGTGTTCCTGTTAGAATTGTTTTTGTAAAATGGAAAAATTGGCAAAACAAAAAGCTCTTTTACAACTATAATAGAAAAAGTCCTGTCCTATGACACGGGTAAAATTCTATGTCTGCTGCGCCGCTTATCTATGTCTTTCTATGTAAACTCGCCTTACGGCTCAGACAGTACATAGAAAGACATGCTATGCTCGCAGACATGTCGAATTTTATCCTATCGTCATAAGACAGGACTTTTTCTGTTTTATTTTGCGATAAGTCTTTTATATTTTTCTCATATTTTTATTTTACATCTTGCACATACGTGTTTTGTTCGGAACATTTTTCTGTATGTCTGTTGTCTATCTCTGTCTGGAATGCTTTGATGTCCTGTGCTACTTCTTTACTAAGTATGAGCATGCAGATCAGGTTCGGGATTGCCATGAGCGCATTTGCTATATCCGAAAAGCTACATACAAGATTAAGTGTCTGTGTGCAGCCAAGTTCAAGAATGCTTTTTCTCCATGATATTCCCATCCGAGGATTGTAGAAAATGCAAATAATGTAATCCCGATTGTTACAAGCCAGCACTGTGATCACAATTTCAGTGATCCATGTCGGGATATAAAATGTTGCATGCAGTGCACCTGAAATAGAATTTCCCTGTGTCATATTTCCAATACCAAATGAAGCAATCACTGCAAAGAGTGCAAACAACCATGCAAGAGCAGAACCTAATGTCTTATTCTTTATACAGCGTATATTGCATCATCTTGTGATTCTTCGCTCTTCCAATCATCGTCAATCCATATTCCTGTGCCAGTTTTACAGCTTCTGCCGTCGGAGTCTTTTTACTTGCCACAAGCGGAATTCCTGCCCGTATTACCTTCGTGATCATATCGATTGGGAGACGTCCGGTCGTAAAGACTGCACATTCATGAAAATCATAGTCATGCATAAGTGCATAACCAATCGCTTTGTCCAGTGCATTATGACGTCCGATATCCTCACAGGAATACACAATCTTTCCCTTATATGCAAGAAAGCAACTGTGTGTTGACCATGTCGCCTCATGCAATGGCATATCCTGATGAAAGGCTTCGTCGAATGCATACATAAGTTCCAGACTAACTTCTACCGGCTCCAGATGCTGCAATTCTTTTTCCACTGCAAATCCACTATATATGGTCTTATTATCCGTACAACAAGTCGGTGTATTCATAACCTCTGCGCTCAGATTATCATTAACCAATCCACAATGTTCTGAACCAAGCTGTACTCTCGCCCTGGTCCCATGCTCACAGATATAAAGGTATTCCACTTCCTCTGATGAATGAATCATGCCTTCGCTGACCATTCGTCCCAGTACCAGCCCCGGCAAATCCTTCGGTGTACACACTAATTTCATCGTCAGCACATCATTAATATACACGTCCATACGATGCTCCGATAAAAGCATCTCTGACTTTTCTACAGCATTCCCGTCCGGATCAATATATAATCCTGTAACTGGATAAATCGCTTCTGCTTCCTCATATTGATTATTTATCTTCATACCACTTCGTCCTTTTCATACAACATATATTTGACACACACACATATCAGTGTTAATATACTTATATAAGAGGTACTGCCAATGGCGATTTACCTGATCATTGTAAATAAAAAATAACCGTATTAGTTTCTCAGGCTAACAGGCGGTTATTTTTTTGTGGTCTTATTATTACACCCAATCGTATATCCAAGACCAAATGAGGTTAAGCAGAGACTAAGTACTGCAATCAAGTCAGCCATTGTCAGCATAAGTATGTTCTCCTTTCCATATTAGTTCATCGTTAGAATCATCTATGTAATCAGAGCTATAGACTCCCTGTAAAAAATAAACCGCCAAACACACCAGTGCTGACAGCACCTTACATTTATTGTATCAATTCTATGCTTTTCATGCAATACTTTTGTATATTTTCAAGATATATTATTTGTCTAAAAATAAACAAATCATTTTTTATATCTTTTCTAACACCGCCCTCGGTGTCTCTAGCTGTTCAAACTCCTCTTTTCGGATATCCAGTTCCGGCACCTCTTTGATGTACCACCGTGCCTGAAGCGCAGTCATTCCCATAATATCTGCTGCCTCCAGTTCATGGCTCCCGCCATCTCCGATGTACAAACATTCTCGGGCTCTCACGCCAAGCCCTTCCATACACTTTAGGAATATTCCCGGATCTGGCTTTTTCATTCCCAGTTCATAAGACAGACATGACTGATCAAAATATGGAAATAACTGGCTCTCTCGGATTAATACCGCTTCCTCAGAATAACAGTTACTGATCAGTCCAATTTTAATCTTTTTTTCTTTTAATGTCTGAAGCATCGGAATGATTTCCGGATGAAGATGACAAAAACAGTCTGCTTTTGCTGCCTTTCTTCCGGAAATAATAGTCTGGAATGTCTCCTCGCTGTATTTTCCGGTCTGTCTCAATATCTGCTCAATTGTCTCTTCCAATGTCTGCTTTCCAATGGTCCGGTCATTCTCACTCGGAATCCAAAGTGCATCAAATAACATCGGATCTATGCCGGCATCTGCTGCCATCTGCGCCCGGAAATATACCGGTCCGCCATACTGTGTGATCAAGGTCTCATACATATCAAAAATAACTGCTTTTATCATATAGTTTCTTACCCCGCAAGATGCAGCATCTCAATAAGGAAAATCCAGCTCAGTCCATAGTAAGTCACAACTGCTACCAGGTCGTTGATGGTCGTGATCAATGGTCCGGATGCTACTGCCGGATCAACATTAATTTTCTTAAAGAACAGCGGAATACATGTTCCGACTGCCCCGGAGATGACCATCGCAACTACAAGTGCTATTCCAATGCAGCCTGATACTGCATAAGCGAACATGAATGTCTTTCCTTTGAACAATGCAATATAAAGTCCGATTACAATAAATGACAATGTTCCCAGAATCAGACCATTAGAAAATCCGATTGTCATTTCCTTCCATACTAATTCTGCCTTCTGCTTTCCGGTCAGGGACTCGTCCATCAGAACACGAATTGTCACAGCCAGTGACTGTGTTCCGACATTTCCTGCCATATCCAGAATTAGCGACTGGAAACACATAATAATCGTAAGCTGGCTTACAACTGTCTCAAATACACCAACTACTGATGAAACAACCATGCCAAGCCCTAACAATACCAACAGCCACGGAAGTCTCTTTTTTAGACTCTCACGAAGAGGCTCTTTCAAATCCTCCTCTGCAGTCAGACCGGCAAACATCGCGTAGTCCTCTCCCATCTCATCATCGACCAGTTCTACAATGCTCTGAGATGTGATAACTCCAAGTAATTTGTTATCATTGTCCAGTACCGGAATAGAATTCTCGGAATAATCTTTCAGCTTTTCAATACAATCATCTATCAATTCATTTCCATAAACATATGGGTATGATGTCACGATCAGATCTTCCAGACATGCGTCCTGTCTTGCAATGATCAAATCTTTCAAATCTAATGCTCCGTAAAATGTGGAATCTTCTGTCACCATAAATATAGTAGAAATGTTATCGTTCTTTGCTGCCTGACCGATTAAGCTGCTCATTGCCTGCTTTACAGTCAGATTCTCACGGATCATGATGCAGTTAGTTGTCATCTTACTTCCGATTTCTTCCTCGTCAAATGAAGCAATGATTGCCATATCTTTTCTCGCCTCATCATCCATCAGCTCGATCAAAAGTACTTTTTTCTCCTTCGGTGTCATACGGAGAACATCTACAACGGCATCTGTCTCCATCCCCGAAAGAATACCCGCTGCCTTGCGCACGTCCATCTCGTCCAGATATTCTGCTGCCTGTTTCTCATCGATATACTCGAAAATGTCTGAAAGCATATCCAGGTTCAGAATTCTGCAGACTTTCCGTCTCTCTGCTGCTGTCAGCTCGGAAAATACATCTGCCAGGTCATTTTCATGATAATCCTCCAGTTTGTTACGCATAACTCCCGGTGAAGTATTACCTCTGATGATAGCCAAGATTTCTGACTGATAATCCTGTGTTTTGTTTTCCATCTTGGGAAACCTCCTTATCCTGTTTTCTCATTTCCGCAAGAAACACAAAAATTAAAACATCAAGAGACACTTTAACTGTTGACATTAAAATCTTTATCCTTCTTGCATCTGTTTTTCACAGATCAGATAGCTGCATTTTTATGCATATGTTCGCTCATTGGAAAATAGGATAAGAAATGAATTGATAAATTCTATTTAGAAAAAACAGAACAGACTGTTACTCATATCTGATCCTATGTTCTTAGTTCGCCCATGACTATCGCAACTGTCCATTCTGTTCACCTGCCTTTTTTCTTAGAAATTTTGCTAATCATCCATTCCAGGCTCCATTTTGATTTCTGCCTGAAAATGAATCATTGTAGGAGTTCCTGATCACTCCCTCACACATTATAGTATTATCCCCCTGACATTTCAACCACATTTTATTATTTTACAAGAATTTATCACTGCACAACGAAGTTATTTTATCATACTGCTCTTCTGTAATTTTTTCTTAATTTTTGTCTGCAGTTTACTCTGCAATTTTTTCTTAATTATCCTCTTAGTTTTTCTCTTGACATTCTATTATATTGTCCATATAATGTTAAAAGTTAGGAAGCTAACAATTATTTCTTTGAGAATTGAGGTGAATTATGCAAGATACAAACAACAAAAATGCTCCTCTGGAACTGGGACGTCTGATCCACATTCTTTCCTGTAAGATGAAATGTCAAAATGACTGCTATACTATTTTAGAAGATAGTGATCTGACACCTGTCCAGCAACAGCTTTTAAAATTTATCTTATTAGAATCTGCTCACAAACCAATATTCCAGCGGGATATTGAGGAAGCATTCCAGATCCGGCGGTCTACTGTCACCGGTATTATTAAACTGATTGAGCAAAAGGGCTATATTACACGAACCAGTGTTGAAAGCGATGCAAGACTGAAGCAACTGGTTCCGACAGAAAAAGCTGAGGCTTTGCGTCCACGTATTGTAGAACATATCAAAAAGTGTGAGGCCGCTTTGTCCGCCGGTATTCCTGATGACAAGCTCCATGTTTGCCGGGAAGTTCTCTGTCAGATGCTTGATAATCTTGCAGCTTCAAAATGTAATTGTACTGACAATAAAAAGGAGGCATAATATGAATAAAACACTGTTAAAATCAGTACGAGAATATAAGAAGCAATCCATTCTTGCTCCGCTTCTTGTCATTCTCGAAGTTCTGATGGAAGTTCTGATTCCACTCGAGATGGCCAAAATCATCGATGTAGGAATCGCAAATGGAGATATGTCCTACATTTTACAGCGTGGTCTAATTCTAGTAGTCATGGCTATGCTTGCCCTGTTCTTTGGTGTTCAGGCTGGTAACATGGCAGCAATCGCAGGTGCCGGATACGCCAGAAACCTGCGCCACGACATCTTTTATAAGGTACAGGATTTCTCTTTCAAAAACATTGACCATTTTTCTACTTCAGGACTGGTTACACGTATGACAACAGATATCACAAATATCCAGATGGCATACATGATGAGTATTCGTCTTCTTGCAAGAGCTCCATTTATGATTATCTTATCATGGATCATGACACTGCTCCTCAATAAGACAATTTCACTCTTATTCCTGATCGTAATCCCGCTTCTTGGAGGAACACTGATCTACATTGCCAAAAAAGCGCACCCACATTTTATCAAAGTATTCGATGAATACGATGTACTGAACAACTCAGTCCAGGAAAATGTGAATGCTTCCCGTGTAGTGAAAGCATTCGTCCGCGAGGATTATGAAATTGACAAGTTCCACGACATTTCCAAATATGTATACAACCTTTTCACAAAGGCTGAGAAAATTGTTGCCTGGAACTCACCGGTCATGCAGTTTACCATGTACTCAGTCGTTCTGATCATGGTTCTGATCGGAGGCAAGAACATCATTGCCGGCTCTATGGAGACAGGCGAACTTACAAGTGTCATCGTTTACGCACTACAGATTATCGGATCTCTGATGATGGTTACATTTGTATTCGTTATGATCATGATCGCAGAGGCATCTTCTGACCGTATCACTGAAGTCATGAATGAGATTCCGGAAATGCAAGATCAGCCTGATGCAGTGACAGAAGTTCCAAACGGAGACATTGTATTCGACCATGTAGACTTCAGCTACGCAGGTGAAGGCGGAAATCTATCTCTGAAAGACGTTAATCTTCATATTGAATCCGGACAGACTATCGGTATCATCGGCGGAACCGGAAGTGCAAAATCTTCCCTTGTTCAGCTCATTCCAAGACTTTACGATGTCACAAAAGGATGTGTCAAAGTCGGCGGCATTGATGTTCGTAATTACAGCCTGGAATCCCTGCGCGACCAGGTATCCATGGTTCTTCAGAAAAATGTACTGTTCTCTGGAACCATTTATGAAAACATCCGCTGGGGTGATGCAACTGCAAGCGATGAAGAAGTCAAACGTGTATGTAAGCTTGCGCAGGCTGACGGATTTGTTCAGGAGTTCCCGAACGGTTACAATACAAAAATCGTCCAGGGAGGTAACAATGTATCCGGTGGTCAGAAGCAGCGTCTGTGTATCGCAAGGGCGCTCCTTAAGAAACCAAAAATCCTGATTCTGGATGACTCTACCAGTGCAGTAGATACAAAGACGGATGCCCTGATCCGGAAAGCATTCCGCGAGGAAATTCCGAACACGACCAAAATTATTATCGCACAGCGCGTTTCTTCTATAGAAGATGCTGACCAAATCATTGTTCTGGATGGCGGTCAGATCATGGGAATTGGAACATCTGAAGAATTATTAAAGACAAATGAAATTTATAGAGAAGTATATGAATCACAAGTAAAAGGAGGTGACGACCATGAATAAGACAACAAAAAAACCAGGTAAAAGGCTAAGTGCTGAAAATATTGCTACTGGAAAACGTCTCCTCAAATATATTATGGACCTGTACAAGTACCGTTTTATCATGGTATTCATCTGCATCCTTTTAAGTGCTGTTGCATCCATTTCTGTATCTCTGTCCTTAAAATATTTGCTTGATGATTATATTATTCCACTAATTGGGCAAAAATCTCCGAATTATACAGAGCTTTATCGGGCACTGACCGTTTTGGGAACCATTTTCCTGATCGGAGTAATTGCAACATTTACCTATACAAGAATGATGGTATACATTGGACAGGGCGTGTTAAAAAAAGTGCGCGACGATATGTTTGAGCACATGCAGACACTGCCAATCCGCTACTTTGACCAGAACACGAACGGATCTATCATGAGCCTTTACACGAACGATACTGATACATTAAGACAGATGATCAGCCAGGCTATCCCACAGGCACTGATGTCATTTTTCACTATCGTCGTAACATTTATCTCCATGCTCGTGCTAAGCCCGCTTCTTACCGTTCTTGCAGTACTCATCATCGGGGTTCTGATCTCTGCAACAAAGGCTATCGGCGCAAACAGTGGAAAATATTTCATCCGTCAGCAGATGGCGCTGGCAGATGTGACTGGATTTATTGAAGAGCGTATGAACGGGCAGCGTGTCATCAAAGTCTTCAATCACGAAGAAATTTCAGAAAAAGAGTTCGACGAACTAAATGACGCATTGTTCGAGTGCGCTGCAAATGCAAACAAATATGCAAATATGATGGGACCGGTCATCGGAAACATCGGAAACCTCCAGTTCGTACTGACTGCAGTTCTCGGCGGACTGCTTTCAGTTACTGGTGTGGGCGGTATTACCATCGGTGTCATCGCTTCTTACCTACAGTTTACAAAGAGCTTTACCCAGCCATTCATGCAGGTTGCACAGCAGTTCAATTCCATCGTCATGGCTCTTGCAGGAGCAGAACGTATCTTTAAGCTCATTGACGAAGAACCGGAACAGGATACCGGTTCTGTCACACTGGTCAATGCAAAAAAAGATGAGAATGGAACGATTACTGAATGCACAGAACGTACCGGTATGTGGGCATGGAAAAAGCCTGCTGACGAAAATGGTACTGTGACTTATACTGAACTGACCGGAGATGTAAGATTCAAAGATGTGACATTTGGATACGATGAAGACAAAATTATTCTTCATGATATCAGCCTCTTTGCCAAACCTGGTCAGAAGCTGGCATTCGTAGGATCTACGGGCGCCGGCAAGACAACGATCACCAACCTGATCAATCGTTTCTACGACATTCAAAGCGGTGAGATCCTTTATGACGGCATCGACATTACAAAAATCAGAAAAGATGACTTGCGCCGTTCCCTCGGAATCGTTCTTCAGGATACACATTTGTTTACCGGAACGATCAAAGACAATATCCGTTACGGTAAACTGAATGCCACTGACGAAGAAATCTACAATGCTGCAAAACTTGCTCACGCGGACCAGTTCATCCAGATGCTGCCAAATGGTTACGATACATTACTAAGCGGTGACGGTGAGGAATTGTCCCAGGGACAAAGACAGCTTCTGTCTATTGCAAGAGCCGCTGTTGCCGATCCACCGGTACTGATTCTGGACGAGGCAACATCAAGTATTGATACCCGTACCGAGAGTATCGTACAGAAAGGTATGGACAATCTGATGAAGGGGCGTACCGTATTTGTTATCGCACACAGACTGTCCACAATTCGCAACAGTAACGCAATTATCGTCCTGGATCACGGTCGGATCATCGAACGCGGTGATCACGATGACCTGATTCAGCAAAAAGGAACCTATTATCAGCTTTATACCGGAAAATTGGAACTTTCCTAGGAAAAAATTGGTAATTTTGCACCGGAGGAATTTGTTAAAAATTTATTGATTTTGGAAATTAATAATGTATAATTAAATATGAATGGGGGAAATGTTCCAGCTATCGACCATTTCCCTTATTACATTTAAGAAAAGAGGTTTGGTTTAAGATGGCAGAAATCAATTTAAGCAAGTATGGTATTACTGGAACTACAGAAATCGTGTATAACCCTTCCTACGAGTTATTATTTGAGGAGGAGACAAAACCTGAACTTGAAGGTTACGAAAAAGGACAGGTCAGTGAACTCGGTGCAGTAAATGTAATGACAGGCATCTATACAGGACGTTCTCCTAAAGACAAATTTATTGTTATGGACGAGAATTCAAAAGACACAGTATGGTGGACATCTGATGAGTACAAGAATGACAATCATCCAGCTTCTGAAGAGACATGGAACGCTGTAAAGGATCTTGCGATCAAAGAACTCTCCAACAAAAAGCTTTATGTTGTAGATGCATTCTGCGGTGCTAACAAAGATACCCGTATGGCAATTCGTTTTATCGTAGAAGTAGCTTGGCAGGCTCATTTCGTTACAAATATGTTCATTCAGCCAACTGAGGAGGAACTTAAAGATTTCGAGCCAGATTTCGTTGTATATAATGCTTCTAAAGCTAAAGTTGAAAACTACAAAGAGTTAGGCTTAAATTCAGAGACAGCTGTATTATTCAACATCACAAGCAAAGAGCAGGTTATCGTAAACACATGGTATGGCGGAGAGATGAAAAAAGGACTGTTCTCTATGATGAATTACTTCCTTCCACTGAAGGGCATCGCTGCTATGCACTGCTCAGCTAACACAGATAAGAATGGTGAGAACACAGCAATCTTCTTCGGACTTTCCGGAACAGGTAAGACAACACTTTCCACAGACCCGAAACGTCTTCTGATTGGTGACGATGAGCACGGTTGGGATGACAACGGAGTATTCAACTTCGAGGGTGGATGCTACGCTAAGGTTATCAACCTTGATAAAGAGTCTGAGCCAGATATCTACAATGCAATTAAGCGCAATGCTCTTCTTGAGAACGTAACACTTGACGCTGAAGGAAAGATTGATTTTGCTGATAAGAGCGTAACAGAAAACACTCGTGTTTCTTATCCGATTCAGCATATCGAGAACATTGTACGCCCGATTTCTTCTGCACCTGCAGCTAAGAACGTCATCTTCCTGTCAGCAGACGCATTCGGAGTACTTCCTCCAGTATCTGTACTGACACCAGAGCAGACACAGTACTACTTCCTGTCAGGATTTACAGCAAAACTTGCAGGTACAGAGCGTGGAATCACAGAGCCTACACCTACATTCTCAGCTTGCTTCGGACAGGCATTCTTAGAGCTGCATCCTACAAAATATGCAGAAGAGCTTGTTAAGAAGATGGAGAAGAGTGGAGCAAAGGCTTACCTTGTAAATACAGGATGGAATGGAACAGGAAAACGTATCTCCATCAAAGATACTCGTGGTATCATCGATGCAATCCTGAACGGAGATATCAAGAACGTTCCAACAAAGAAGATTCCTTACTTCAACTTTGAGGTTCCTACAGAGCTTACAGGTGTTGACACAGGAATCCTTGATCCTCGTGATACTTACGCTGACGCTTCCGAGTGGGAAGAGAAAGCAAAAGATCTTGCTGGAAGATTCATCAAGAACTTTGCAAAATACGAAGGAAACGAAGCAGGAAAAGCACTCGTATCCGCTGGACCACAGTTATAAAAACTATAAAGACTATAAAAGCTCCCGGGGGTATTCATCAACCCGGGAGTTTTTTTCATTTCCTCACAAACTGTAAATTTCATTTGTTTATTTTTAATTTATTTCTTTCCTCCAAAAATCGCGCCCATAAAACAGATATATGTATATACCACGAGTATGACTGCAATGATTGTCTCAATCAGAACCACATACTGAAGAAACGGCATCGGGTGTCCCATATTTGCTGCTTTTGAAACACTCTTTTCAAAAGCAATCATCTGAAAAACCTTCAAATCCCGAATATCCATAAAAACTCTTCTTTCATTTTCATCATATCTTTATATAGAAAGTGCATCACCATTTTCACTTTTCTATTACTTAGTCTGTTTCATTTTTGCAATTGACTTCTTCATGCACCACAGGCAGGTCGGAACACTGTAACAGCATGCTGCGATCCATGCTGCCTGATCCGCAAAACAGATTGCTGTGTAACCAAATTTTTATTCTCAATCATTATTTTTCTCTAACATATATTCGACCATCACTTCTCGAATATCGGAAGAACATCATGTCCCTTTTGGGCTTAATTCTTTGCATCTATGTAAAGTGCAAGCTCCAGTCATTTTCCTGATATCATTTAACGTCCTTGCCCCTTGCTCCATTGCCTTTATAATCTGAGCTTTTGTAACATTTGAACAGTAACAGATAATCTCTTCATTTTTCATATTCTCTTCCTCTATGATAAAATATTAATTTTTATTAATATTTTATCATAGAGAATTTCTAGTTTCAACTTATATCTGAGGTTTTCCAATGCATTTTCTGAGATTTCAGAATCCTACCCTGGCTTAGGAACTTAGTTCGGACAACTCTTATGCAAGAATCCTTGCAGCATCTTCCACAATCTGCTCTTTTGTAAGATGGTTGTCTTTTAATACTTCTGTCACATCGTATCGATCCAGGAACTCTTTTTTCAGTCCGAAATTTAAAACCTTCATATTACTGTCACCATAAAATCTGGCAATCTTCTCACCAAAACCACCGTCCAGAATTCCGTCTTCCAATGTAATTACAACACTATGGTCTTTCTTAAGATCTTCAAGCATTTCTTCATCCAGACCTGTAATGTAATACGGGTTGATAACGGTTGCGTCTATTCCTGCTTTCTCTTTCATCAGATCTGCCACATCATTTCCTAATCCGTAAAATGTCCCTAGTCCGAGAATTGCAACCTTACTTCCTTTTCTCGTCATCTCATACTTGTTTAGAATACTGAAATCTTTTGTGACTTCTTTTCCGTCTGAAATCACATCTCCGCCTGGGAGCTTGATTGCAATTGGATGTTCTTTCTGCTCTATGCTCCAGTCCAGCATTGCCAGATATTCTTCTTTCGTTGTCGGTGCAAGATAGACAAGATTCGGAATATTTGCCATCATCGGGATATCCTGCAGTCCAAGATGTGTCACATCGTTCATTCCATAGACAGAACCACTGAACGTAACAATCGTTACCGGGCTGTTGTTGATACATACATCCTGTGCAATCTGATCAAAGGTTCTCTGTACAAATGTGCTATACACACCATAGACCGGCTTTCCGCCATTTGCTGCGATTCCTGCCGCCAGTGCAACCGCTGTCTCTTCTGCAATTCCGACATCGACGAACTGCCGTCCTGCTTCTTTTCGCTTATCCTCTGTAAATCCCAGAACTGTCGGAGTTCCGGAAGTAATGGCAACAACTGCCGGATCTTCTTTCATCTTCTTCATGAGATAATTGCACGTCACATCTGAGTAGTCCTCTTCTTCCATTTCATACAGAGGCTTCCCAGTCTCAATATGAAATGGTCCATTGAAATGCCACTGCTCTTTGTGTTGTTCTGCCGGCGCATAACCTTTTCCTTTTAATGTATTAATATGCACAACGATTGCTTTTTTACTGTCCTTCACACTCGCAAATGCCTGAATCAGCTCAGCCACATCATTTCCATGATCCACATAGATATAACCTAAGCCCATGGCACAGAACAGATTACACTCGGCCTGTCCATTCGTCTCACGAAGCAACTTCAGATTCTGATAGATACCTCCGTGATTCTCAGCAATCGACATATCATTGTCATTGACTACAATAATCAGATTGCCGCCAAGCTCTGCTGCGTAATCCAGTCCTTCTAATGCCTCACCGCCACTTAAAGAACCATCTCCGATCACCGCGATTACATTGCCATCTTCCCCATTGAGATCACGGGCTTTTGCAAGACCGCACGCCAGACTCACAGATGTTGATGTATGTCCGACTGTGAAAAAATCATGCGCACTTTCATGCGGATTTGTATAACCGGACACATCATCGTAATGCTCTTCATAGAGATATGCGTCTTTTCTTCCTGTCAGCATCTTATGTGGATAGCTCTGGTGTGACACATCAAATACAATTTTATCTTTCGGCGAATCAAACACATAATGAAGCGCGATCGTTGCCTCCACCATACCGAAATTCGGCCCGAAATGTCCGCCATGTTTACTTGCACGAATCAAAAGCGCATGGCGCATTTCCTCTGCAAGCTTTGGAAGTTCTGATACTTCTATCTTCTTCACATCGTCTGGTCCATTTATCTTTTCAATATACATCTTTACTTACACTCCTTTTCTTCCCAGGTTAAAACCCCTGTCTTCACAGCCTCTTCATACCTGGACACTTTATATTTCAATCGTTCCATCGTTGCCTCAATCTGCTGTTTCTGTTCCATTAAAATGTCATACTGTTCCTTTAGAAGCTGTCTTCTCGCCTCAAATGTAGAGTCTCCTATCTGGAATAATTTTACATATTCAATCAATGCTTCAATTGGAACTCCTGCACTTCGCATACAGACAGCATGCTCTACCCAGTCAAGATCCGATTTCTGGTAGTTACGAATCCCACTTGCTGTTCTCGAAACTGGTGGGATTAAGCCAATACGCTCATAGTATCTGAGCGTATCTTGAGAAATGTTAAATTTCTCACCGACTTCTTTAATTGTCATACATAAAACACCTGCCTTCCACATAACATACTATAGCATCTGGAGTGAACTCCAAGTCAAGAAAAAAATGCAAATTCAAAAATGCCCCGGTGTTCTAGATTTTTCTTAGAAAAAAGAATGTGCCAAGGCACATTCTCACGCTAAGTGCATTGCATAACGCCAATGACGCTGCGCAACGACTGAATTAAACAATATTCCAAAAACTTTTTTTCTTCTCTTCTACTGGCACAGGTTTCTTCTTACTGCGTACAATCTGCGCCCGCATACCTATGTTAGTAAACTCCTGGCAAAGTTTTGCCGCCTGCTCTTTGTTAAGACCATCTTTTACCGCAAATGGTGTCTGGGATAATTGGATTTTTCTGCTAAAATCGTATTTCCTTGCAAGCTGCACAAAGTCACTGCGCTGTCCAAAATATTCCATCACTCGTCCCAGTACGATTACCTGTCTTGATGGGAACTTTTGAATGTCGCATTCTTCCGGCATCGGCTGGATTTCATATTCAACCTGATAATAATCTAATGCTTCTTCAAAATATCCCGCACATTCCTCGTCCAGATTATCATAAAGTACCACCGGGACATTCGATACAATCCTGTCTGCATCCTCTTTTTCAATTCGTGTAAGAATCTGCAGGTATCTTGATATTTCAATATTATGGTTATTGCAATTTAACAGTTGAAGCTGATATGTTTTCATATGTGTCTCCTTAAAGAGCATAACTCATCTCATGCCATTCTTCATCGCCCCATACAGAAGCAGAGATACCTTCGTCTTTGTAGCCCATTTTTTTATACATTTCCACTTTCTGTTCAAGGCATGTCAGTTTCAGCATCTTACGCCCATTTGCCTGCTCACGCTTTATGTACTGGTTCATGATTTCTCTTGCAAGACCCTGCCTGCGATATTCTGGCCGGACATCCAGCCCAAGAAGGAAAATATTCTTTCCTTCCGGATTATGTACGGTAATATCTGTGAAAAACTCATCACGAAATGCTTCTTCATCTGTTGCCAGTCCATTTAAAAAGCCTGCGATTGTTCCAGTCTCTTTGTCTACTGCAACAAGAAAAAGTTCCGGTGCATGTTCCACCCTTTCAAACATATCTTTTTTAGAACATGCCTCGTGTGGAGGAAAACAGATCTTCTCAATCTCTGCTATTTCCTCTGCTTCATTTGCCCTGACAGATCGAAATTCGAATCTGTCTAATACATTTGCCACCATCTTTCTTTCCTCCTTATACTTTAATTACTGACACTATATGATGTTGGAGGGAAAAGCCCCCCATTCAAGAATGCCGCTTTATCTTTCTTAAAAATGCAGACCTTGTATCGTACCTGCTACGATCATCATTCCTCCGGTTACAGCCAGTGCCAGGGCAAGTGTCAGCCAGATGAACTGTTGTTTGCGTTTTTCTTTTGGAAATAATTCTTTTGGATGACCTTCCCGTCCAAGATGTAACACGTGATTGCCCAGATACAAAATTGCCAGTCCCACGCCGCCATCTATCATATAAATTCCCATAAATGCCGGTGAAAGCTGAGAAACCTGGCTGGTTGCGGTATCCATTACAAAGTTCCACATTCCACTTCCATTCATTCCAAGTGCTCTTGCCATCAGCTGCATCAAAAACTGCATCCCATAAAGCACCAGTACCGGAATGATATTATTGATCGCATGAAACATCACATTATAAAACATGTTGTTCGTCTCATAGACAAGATATCCGAGTACAATTCCAAGGAGAAATGTTGGAAAAAATCGTATGATACTTCCATGAAACAGACCAAACACTGCCGCTGTAACTAAAATTGGAATCCATTTTCCGTGTGTCTGATTCCAAATAGAATTAAAAAATACACCACGAAACACTGCTTCTTCACAGATTGCCGGTGCAATTCCAACAACTATAATTGCTACTATCATGGAGGAACTTGTGAACATACTGCTTAATCCGATTGATGTTTCAGTAACCATCTCAGGGGCAATATACATTTCAATCATGGTCACGACAGAGATTGCCTGACTCGCACCAAGGTAAATCAGTATCGTCCCCATGACCTCTGTAAGCTTTGGCTTATGAATCGGAAACACCGACCGAAAATTTCCGCCAAACACTGCCACTGCTCCAACTGCTGTGCCCAGTAAAATCAATTCTCCGATCAAAGACCGTCCCATTCCTAACCATTGCGGCAGAAAGTCACTGAACACAAATACTTCCAGACCTGCCAGGATGATTACCAGTAATCCCTGCCAAAGTCTTAACTGCTTTTTCTCATTTTCCATATATTTCACCTTACCATCCAAGTCTGCTGTATTCTAGTCCTTCAACATGTCCGCATCAAATTTCTTTGGAAACGTTTGAATTTCTTCATGAATTCCAATGATCTTCTCCATCCATATCATATTGTACCAGCGATGGAACTTGTATCCACATTTTTCAAATTCTCCTATCATACGATAGCCAAGATGTTCATGAAACTGTGCACTGTTCTTTGTCAGATACTCATCGTCTTCCTCGGGATATCCAATACATGCTTCCATATTTAAAATTCCCATTTCTTTCAGACAATGTTCCAATGCACTATGAAGTTTTTTTCCTATTCCCATACGTTTACAATTCTGTTCTACATATATGGAGGTTTCCACCGCCCAGGCATAAGCTGCGCGCTCCTTAAATGGACTGACATATGCATACCCCACGATTTTTCCATCATGTTCTGCCACCAGATATGGATATTTTTCAAGTGTATGTGCAATTCTTTCACGAAATTCCTCTGGGGAGGGAACTTCATATTCAAATGTAATTGCAGTTTCCCTGACATATGGTGCATAAATCTCCAATAATTCTTCTGTATCATCTAATGCTGCAACACGAATCACGATCTCTTTTTTTAATGTACTCATACTGTAATCTGACTCAATACCTCCCCAATCGGTGCGGCAATCGTAAGTTCTGCACGAACTGATTTTGCCGTTTCGCTCTTATTGATCACGACAAGATGTTTTCCTCTGAAATAATCTACAAATCCAGCTGCCGGATAAACGACCAGAGATGTTCCCCCTATGATCAGTGTGTCTGCCTGGCTGATCGCACGGATACTCTTGTCAATCATATTTTCATCCAGACTTTCCTCATAAAGTACGACATCCGGCTTGATCACTCCTCCACACTCACAATGTGGAACTCCTTTACTGTTCTTTACATATGCTGCATCATAGAATTTTCCGCATTTTTGACAGTAATTGCGATGAATGCTTCCATGGATCTCATATACATTCTTACTTCCTGCTGCCTGATGAAGTCCGTCAATATTCTGTGTAATGATTGCTTTAAGTTTTCCTGCCTTCTCAAGTTCTGCCAGCTTTTTGTGCGCGGCATTCGGCTTCGCATCTAAAAACATCATCTTTTCTTTGTAAAATTCATAAAATCCTTCTGTATTGCGCATAAAGAAGGTATGACTGACGATCTGTTCCGGTGAATACTTATATTTCTGCTGATACAGGCCGTCCGCACTTCGAAAATCCGGAATATTGCTCTCTGTAGATACTCCTGCTCCTCCGAAAAAGACAATATTTTCACTGTCATCAATGATTTCCTGCAACTTTTCGATTTCTTTATTCACAAAATCATCTCCCTATTTTACATTTTCCATCCACTCAATGATCTGCCCCAGATCCTCCAGACTGGCTGATGCATGTTCCAGTACCTCTTCCGGCACATCTACCATATCATGAATATAAATCGTTTCTCCACCGGCTGCGATTCCTGCCATGACTCCCGGTGTGCTGTCTTCAACTACCAGACACTCCTTCGGATCACGTCCGATCGCTTTTGCTGCATTCCAGAAAATATCCGGTTTGGGTTTACTTGCTTTTTGCGTGTCTCCATAGATAAATGCTGCAAAATATTCCGCTATTCCTGACATTTGAAGCACTTTTTCTCCACGCGACTGTCTTGTAGAAGTTGCAACTGCTGCCGGAATCTTCTTTTCTTCCAAATAGGAAAGGAGCTCCATAAGCCCCTTCTTTTTAGGAACTCCGTCCCGCGCAAGCATCTCCATAAAAATCTCATCTTTTCGCTGTCTTGCTTCTTCATAACGAAATTCTTTGCCAAATGTATCTTCAAATATTCCCCTGATAATCGCTGCCGTCTTTCCCCGGCACTGATTCAGAAGTTCTGTCGTAATGGAATACCCCATTTCTTCTCCGACTTGCTTCCACGCAATCGTATACAGCCTCTCTGTATCAAACAAAGTGCCATCCATGTCAAATATCACGCCTCGGATCATATTGTACGCCTCACTCTTCTATACGTTCTCTCATCATCAGTCATTTTTTGTCTATTCTTTATCCATGCTGTCTGACGATTTTTCTTTGCTTTCTCTTGTATAATCGGTAAAGAATCCAGTCAGTGCGTCCAGCGTCTTTAACAGTACCGGGATCTCGCTCTTATCTAACTTGTCCACAATGGCCTGTGTCATCTGCTTATGATAATCTTCGTGATGATGATATGCATTTTCCCCTTTTTCCAGAAGACGCACATATACGACCCGTCGATCCTCTTTGCTGCGGAACCGGTCAACATAACCCTTTTTCACAAGACTATTCACAGCAGTTGTAAGTGATCCTACTGTAATATTCAGCTTCTTTGCAATGGTAGACATATTATTACCCTCTCCAAGTCCGATTGCCTCTATAACGTGCATATCATTGTTGGTAATATCTTTAAATTCATCCGTAATAATTGCCTTACCTTCTACCTCCCAGATCTCATTGATCAGATTCACCAGGACATAGTTAATTGTTGCATATACATCACTCATTCGCACTGCTCCTTCATCCTTTACTTGCTTTTCATTATAGACGTTTTTTGTCAAAGAAGTCAACCTGCTCCTGCATTCCTTCTGAATTCTCTGACACTTGCATTTTACAGACAACTTTGCACTTATATATTTCAGATTCTGCTTACATCCGACGGAAGCGTTCATATCGGGAATCCACTAATTCTTGGATGTCTTTGTTTGCATATTCTTCCAGATACCCTTCGATATTTTTCTCCAGTTCATCTGCAATATTGCTCATCGTTTCTACTGTAAAATGTTCTGGTTCTGCAAACACCTTCTCTACAATCCCCATTTCTTTTAAATCTGCTGCTGTCAGACGCATAACTTTTGCAGCCTGCGCAGCTTTCGTACTGTCCTTCCATAAAATGCTTGCAAAGCCTTCTGGTGAAAGAATGGAATAAATGGAATTCTCCAGCATCCATACCTGGTCTGAAACCGCCATTGCAAGTGCACCGCCGCTTCCACCTTCTCCGATAACAATACTAAGTATCGGGGTCTTCAGCGCTGACATCTCATACAGATTTCTTGCAATCGCCTCTCCCTGGCCGCGCTCTTCTGCGGAAATTCCGCAAAATGCTCCCGGCGTATCTACGAAGCAAATGACCGGGCGGTGGAATTTTTCTGCCTGCTTCATAAGACGCAATGCCTTCCGGTAGCCTTCCGGTGACGGCATACCAAAATTGTGTCCGATATTCTCTTTTGTATTCTGTCCCTTCGCCTGGGCAATGACTGTCACTGCTCTTCCGTGAAAGGTTGCGATTCCTCCAACAATTGCTGGATCATCGGCAAAATACCGATCTCCATGCAGTTCTACAAAATCCTGGAACAAAGCTTCTATATAGTGACCTGCAACCGGGCGGTCATTTCTTCTGGAAATCTGTACACGATCCCAGGCTTCCAGAGTTTTTGATCTGGTTTTTCTATTTTGAAATTCTTTTGTTGCTTTTTCGACTTTTTCATTTCCAGTCTGATGCATTTTCAGGATTTTTCCCAGCGTCTGCCGCATCTTCTGGCGTTCTACAATCTGGTCTACAAATCCATGTTCTTTTAAGAACTCGGATCTTTGGAATCCTTTCGGAAGTTTCTGACCGATCGTCTGCTCAATGACACGAGGACCTGCAAATCCAATCAGTGCTCCCGGCTCTGCCAGTATGATATCTCCAAGCATAGCAAAACTTGCCGTCACGCCACCGGTTGTTGGATCTGTCAGCACCGTAATATAAAGAAGTCCAGCGTCGCTGTGACGTTTCAGTGCAGCGGATGTCTTTGCCATCTGCATCAAAGACACGATTCCTTCCTGCATTCTTGCTCCGCCAGAGCATGTAAAGATGATAACCGGAAGCTTTTCTTCTGTCGCACGTTCTACCATTCTTGTAATTTTCTCACCTACGACTTCTCCCATGCTCGCCATTAAAAAACGTCCGTCACAGACTCCAAGCGCTGTCTCAATCCCATTAATTGCAACTTTTCCAGTCACCACTGCCTCATCTAATCCAGTTGTTTGTTTTAATGCTTCCACCTTTTCCGGATACCCTTTATATCCAATCGGGTTCGTATTTTCAATTCCTCTGTCCCACTCTTCGAACGTATCCTCATCTGCAATTAACCGAATCCGCTCCGGTGCCGGCATGCGAAAATACCCATGACATTTCGGGCAAATATATCCGCCTGTTATAACGTCCTCTGTAATAATTGCTTTCTGACATTTGTTACATTTACACAGAAGTCCCTCCGGAACTTCCGGGCTTTGGTGTTTCCCACCGATATGCCCTTTTTTTCCGGAAGGACGTCTTGTTTTCTTAAACATATTATCTAACTTCATATGTCCACTCCTTATACTCTTTCACTCCACGGTTGTTGTATACCTTAATGCTTTATAGTATCTATGAAGTTCACATTAAACTCTCCGGATTGATATACCGGGTTATTTAATAATTCATAGAGATAATCCACATTCGTGTCGATGCCCTCAATAATAACCTCTCCAAGTGCGCTCTGCATTTTCTGGATTGCTTCATCCCGGTTCTTCGCCCAGACGATGAGCTTTGCAACCATGGAATCATAATATGGAGAAATGCTGCATCCACTGTAAATTGCGGAATCTACGCGGATTCCTTTTCCTCCCGGCAAATGAAGATCTGTAATAGTTCCAGGTGACGGCCGAAATCCTTTTTCCGGATTTTCCGCATTGATCCGGCACTCAATGGCATGCCCGCTGATTTCAATATCCTGCTGAGTAAATGACAGCTTCTGTCCATCTGCAATACGAATCTGTTCTTTGATCAAGTCAATTCCTGTCACCCACTCAGTCACTGGATGCTCCACCTGAATTCGGGTGTTCATCTCCATAAAGTAAAAGGCATCATTGTTCTCTAAAAGGAATTCAATGGTTCCGGCATTCACATAGCCTGCGGCTTTCGCAGCTTTTACTGCTGCCTCTCCCATCTTCTTTCGAAGCTTTGAAGACAATGCCGCTGACGGAGCCTCCTCGATCATTTTCTGATGATTCCTCTGAATAGAGCAGTCACGCTCTCCGAGATGCACTACATTTCCATAGGAATCTGCCAGAATCTGAAATTCGATATGTCTCGGCTCCTCCATAAAATGTTCAATATACATGGTATCATCGCCAAATGCCATCTGGCTTTCCTTCTGTGCAGTCTGAAAGCTTTGCGTGAACTCTTCTTCGGAATATGCCACACGCATGCCTTTTCCACCTCCGCCGAGGGCAGCTTTTATAATAACCGGATAACCGATTTCCCGAGCAAGCAAAAGTCCGGTATGCACCTCACAGACTGGCTCCTTACTTCCCGGAATGACCGGAACACCTGCTGCTTCCATCGTATTTCTTGCTTCCTGCTTATTGCCAAGCTTTGCAATGACATTTGCCGGCGGTCCGATAAAGGTAATTCCGCACTGCTCACACAGTTCTGCAAATTTACTGTTCTCTGACAAAAAGCCAAAACCCGGGTGAATGGCGTCTGCCCCACTCACCACCGTTGCACTGATAATATTCTCCATACTTAAATAACTCTGAGATGACGGTGCCGGTCCGATACAGACCGCTTCATCTGCAAGCTTTGTATGAAGGGCTTCTGCGTCTGCCTCTGAATATACTGCAACCGTCTCAATTCCCATTTCCCGGCACGCACGGATAATCCGAACTGCAATCTCACCACGGTTCGCAATCAAAATCTTCTTAATCACACAGATCACCTACCCTACTGCAAATGTCAGTACCGCGCTGACTACTTTTTTACCGTCCACTGTAGCGACAGCCTCTCCGACACCAATCGGTCCTTTTTTCCGGATAATTCTTGTTTCCAGACGAAGCTTGTCCCCCGGCACGACCTTTCCTTTGAATTTGCATTTATCAATTCCGCCAAAATATGCGACTTTTCCCTGATTCTCCGGCTCACTTAAAATCGCTACCGCACCTGCCTGTGCCAGCGCTTCCACGATCAGCACACCCGGCATGACCGGCTCCTGTGGAAAATGTCCGGCAAAGAACTCTTCCCGGTAGGAAACACATTTGTACGCCACTGCATACTCACCCGGCTCGTAATCTTCTACATAATCCAATAACAGAAACGGATGTCTGTGAGGTATGATTTCCTGAATCTGTTTAATATCCAAATGTTTCATGATAACCTCCTACGCAATTCTGAATAATGGCTGGCCGTACTCTACTGCCTGGCCATTCTTTACAAGAATCTCCGTGACTGTTCCATCAAAATCACTCTCGATTTCATTCATCAGCTTCATAGCCTCAATAATTGCAACCGACTGACCTTTTTTCACGGAATCGCCAACCTGAATAAATGGCTCTGCATCCTCTGCCGGAGCCGCGTAAAATGTTCCCACAAGCGGAGCTTTGACTACATTTCCAACAGGAGCCGCCTCAGATGTCCCAGTCTGTTTCTGTACGCCTTCTTCTAAATCTGTGGCTGCTTTAGAAGAAGCACCTGTAACTTTCACAGCTTCCGGTGTAACAGCCTGCACTGCCGCAGTCGTTCCCATCACCAGGTTCTCTTTCTTATTCAGCTGCAATTTTATACCATTTTCTTCATATTTAAATCCAGTCAGGTCTGACTCAGAGACTTTATCAATCAGTTTCATCAACTGTTCTACGTCCATTTCCAGGTTCCCCCTTACGCTTCATACTTCTGAATTAAAATTGTTGCATTGTGTCCGCCAAATCCAAGTGAATTGCTCATGGCTGCCTTGATTTCTTTCTCTACCGGACTTCCAATTGCATAATTTAAGTCACATTCTTCATCGGCCTCTTTTGTTCCGACCGTCTGATGGATAAATCCATCTTCCATGCTTTTGACACAAGTAATAAATTCTACTCCGCCTGCTGCTCCAAGCAAGTGACCAATCATGGATTTCGTAGAGTTGATCACCACGTCTTTCGCTGCCTCGCCAAATGCTTTCTTAATGGCGCGTGTCTCAAACAGGTCATTGTGATGGGTACTTGTTCCATGGGCATTGATGTAATCTACCTGTGCCGGTGTAATCTGGGCCTCTTCCATGGCAAGCTCCATTGCCTTCGCTGCACCGCTTCCGTCTTCTGCCGGAGAAGTAATATGATAGGCATCCCCTGTACATCCGTAACCGGTCACTTCTGCGTAAATCTTTGCTCCACGCACTTTTGCATGCTCCAGCTCTTCCAGCATTACAACTCCCGCACCTTCACCAAGTACGAATCCATCCCGGTCTTTATCAAATGGAATGGAGGCACGAAGTGGATCGGTAGAAGCAGAAAGTGCTGTCAGTGCTGTAAATCCGGCAATACCAAGTGGGCATACACAGCCTTCGGTTCCTCCTGCAAGCATCATATCTGCGTCACCGTACTGGATTGTACGGAATGCATCACCAATACAGTTCGTTCCTGTGGCGCAGGCAGTTACGACATTGCTGCATTTTCCACGGAATCCTAATTGAATTGATACATTTCCCGCTGCCATATTGGAAATCATCAAAGGCACCATAAGCGGATTCACTCTTGCCGGTCCCTTGGTCAGAATTTTTTCATAGCTCTGCTCTGCTACCTGAAGACTTCCAATTCCGGAACCAATCATCACGCCAGCGCGAAATGGGTCTTCTTTTTCAATCTCCAGTCCAGAATCTTCATAAGCTTCTCTGGCTGCTGCAACCGCATATTGAGAAAATGCTTCCATACGTCTGGCTGCTTTTTTATCCATATGATCTCCCGGCACAAAGTCTTTGACTTCTGCTGCCAGTTTTACTTTATAATCTGTAGTGTCGAACTTTGTGATCTCACCGATTCCAACCTTACCTTTGCGGATTCCGTCCCAAAATTCAGCTACACTATTTCCAATTGGAGTAATTGCACCAAGTCCGGTCACGACCACTCTTCTTTTTAAGACTTTATTATTTGCCATCTTTTTTGTACTCCTTCCCCTGCATCACTTTCTACATTACCATGCCGCCGTCTACGTGCAGCACTTGTCCGGTAATATAAGAAGCATCTTCCGATGCGAGAAATGCAACTGCTTTTGCCACCTGCTCAGGCTCTCCAAATTTTCCAAGAGGAATCTGGGCAAGCGTAGACTCTACAACCTTTTCCGGCAGGCTCTGCGTCATATCTGTATCAATAAATCCAGGAGCTACTGCATTCACAGTAATTCCTCTGGAGCCAAGCTCTTTTGCCACAGCTTTTGTAAGTCCGATGATTCCGGCCTTGGAAGCTGCATAATTGGCCTGTCCTGCATTTCCAGACACACCAACTACAGATGAAATATTCACGATGCGCCCGCTTCTTTGCTTTAACATCTGTCTGGATACTGCCTGGATCGTATGAAATGCACCTTTTAAATTTGTATCTAACACAGCGTCAAAATCTTCTTCTGACATCCGCATCAACAGACCATCTCTTGTAATACCTGCATTATTCACCAGCACATCCAGATGTCCGTATTCTGCGATCACATTTCCAATAAATTCTTTACATGCCACGTTGTCAGAAACATCACATTTATATATAGAAGCTTCTCCTCCATTTTGCTCAATTTCTGTCTTTAATTCCTGTGCTTTTTCCTCGCTGCCACAGTAATTGATCACAACATACATGCCCGCTGCTGCCAGCTCTCTTGCGATTGCCGCACCAATTCCACGGGAAGCTCCTGTCACAACTGCTACCTTTTTTTCCATTTTATTTATAACTCCTGTCATTTTCGCCTTGTTTCTATATGATCTTTTCCAGATCTTCCCATGTTGCTACATTACAGACCTTGACACTTCGGTCAATCTTTTTCATAAATCCTGCCAAAGTCTTGCCCGGCCCGATTTCGATAAATGTATCAACTCCGTCTGCGATCATTTTCTCCATGCTCTGTTGCCAGCGAACGGACGATGTAAGCTGTGTCACAAGTAATCCCGGACTCTTACGAACATCCGTAACTGCTTCTGCCGTCACATTTGTAATATAAGGGATCATAAGCTCATGAAATTCTGTCTTATCTAGCTCCATTTCCAGTTCCTTTGCCGCCGGGAGTAAGAGCGTAGAATGAAACGGACCACTAACATTTAACATTACGGTACGTTTTGCACCCGCCTCTTTTAAATGTTCTGCCGCTTTTTCAACTGCTTTTGTTTTTCCTGTAATAACAATCTGACCCGGACAGTTATAGTTCGCTACAGACACACCTTCAATCTCTGCTGTCACTGCTTCGATTTTCTCTGCATCTAATCCAAGAATCGCGCACATAGCGCCTTCTCCTGCCGGAACTGTATGCTGCATCAAAATTCCACGTTTTCTCACAAGGCGGATCGCATCGATCGGCTCCAGCCCGCCGGCCACAGAGATGGCTGCGTATTCGCCAAGGCTCAGTCCCGCTGTAATATCTGGTTTTACTCCACGTTCCATCAGAACTTCTGTCATGGCAAGGCATGTTGTTACCATAGCCGCCTGTGTATATTCTGTCTGGTCTAAGAGATCATTTTCCTCAAAACACAATGCTTTCATATCCAGCCCCAGCTGTTCGCCTGCTTCATCAAAGAGCTTTCTGACACTGGCGCTGTTTTCGTAAAAATCTGCACCCATGCCACATTTCTGCGCCCCTTGTCCCGGATAGATAAATGCAATCTTACTCATATATTTCTTATCCTCCAATTACTATGCTTCGGTTTCATACAGATTCAGAGTGCCTATCAAAGCGTCTGTTTCTCTGACCAGTTTTTGGATCAATGCCTGACAACTCATCTGCTCATTTACCAATCCCGCGATCTGGCCTGACATGACACTTCCAGTCTTCACATCACCGTCTACGACAGCTTTTCTAAGACCTCCAAGAGTCATAAGTTCCAACTCTTCAAATGGAGCACCTTCCTGTTCCATCTTCAAGTATTTTTTTGTCATCTCATTGCGAAGTGCCCGTACCGGGTGTCCTGTTGTACGTCCTGTAACTCTTGTATCAATGTCACTTGCCTTTAAAATCTTATCCTTGTAATTCTGGTGCACCTGTGCCTCTTCTGTGACAACAAATGCAGTTCCCATCTGTACAGCCTTTGCTCCCAGCATAAATGCTGCTGCAATTCCTCTTCCGTCTCCGATTCCACCTGCGGCAATAACCGGAATATCGACTGCATCAACGACCTGTGGTACAAGTGTCATAGTCGTGCTCTCTCCGACATGTCCGCCAGACTCGCAGCCTTCTGCAACAATTGCATCTGCTCCTGCCCGCTCCATACGTTTCGCAAGAGCCACAGAAGCAACAACAGGAATTACTTTCACTCCTGCTTCCTTCCACATTTCCATATATTTTCCCGGACTTCCGGCTCCAGTCGTCACGACCTGGACACCTTCTTCCACAATTACTTTCGCAACATCAGCCGCATAAGGGCTCATAAGCATAATATTCACTCCAAATGGTTTGTCCGTCAGCTTGCGTGCTGCCCGTATCTGCTCGCGCACCCACTCTGCCGGAGCACTGGCGGCACCAATAAGTCCAAGACCACCTGCTTCTGAAACAGCAGCCGCCAGATGATGCTCAGCTACCCATGCCATACCGCCTTGGATGATCGGGTATTTTATTCCGAGAAGTCTTGTTATTTCTGTCTGCATAATTTGTTTCCTTTCTTGCATTCACACTTCTAAAAGAGTCTGCAATTTGTCGAAGGCTATATCTTTATTCTTTATGTGCTTCCACGTATTTCACTACGTCGCCGACTGTTTTGAGTGTTGGAAGGTCTTCTTCCGGAATTTCGATCTCATATTCATCTTCTAATGCTGTTACCATCTCGAAGAGGTCTAAGGAATCTGCGTCTAAATCCTCTTTGAAATCTGCACTCTCTGTAACCTTCTCCACATCAATTGCTAAATTCTCTGCGATAATCTCTCTAATCTGCTCTAACATAATTTTTTTCTCCTTTTACCATTCAATAATTGTTGCGCCCCAGGTCAGGCCTGCCCCGAATCCTGCCAGCACGATTTTCTGTCCTCGTTTTAATCTTCCGTCTCTATTCATTTCATCTAACAGAATCGGAATACTTGCGGAAGATGTATTTCCATACTCTTCCATGTTCATTGGGAATTTTTCGACCGGTTCGCCCATTCGTTTTGCTACGGCTTCCAGAATTCTCCGGTTCGCCTGATGTAAAATGTACCAATCGATTTCTTCTGGTTTTACTTCATTTTTTTCCAGCACTTCCTGAATGACTTCCGGTACCTGCTTAATTGCAAACCGGAATACTCCCTGACCGTCCATCTGCATGAGATAGTCTTCACTGTTCAAATGTTTCCCGCCAATCTCATCATTTTTCTGAAAAGGAAGTCCATTCTCCTCTCGCTTACTGTAACACAAAAGCGCCTCTCCTCGAGTCCCGTCAGAATGTGCCGCCGGAATATAACTGGCTCTTTCATCTTTTTTTATTACTGCTGCACCGGCGCCGTCTCCGAAAAGAATACACGTCCCACGGTCCTTCCAGTTCGTCAGCCTGGACAGCGATTCACTTCCTACGATCAGAACTGTCTGATAAATCCCACTTTCTATGTATGCCAATGCTGTATTGTATGCCAGTACAAACCCGGTACATGCTCCATTCAAATCAAAACAGACTGCTTTGTCTGCACCAATGGCCTTTTGCACTTCGCATGCGCCACATGGAATAATGACATCCGAAGAAATCGTGGACATCAGAATCAGATCCAGTTCTTCTGGCAAAACTCCTGCATTATCAAGAGCTCGTTTTGCAGCTTCATTCGCCATGGACACGGTCGTCTCTTTCACTGCAATATGGCGTCTCGCAATTCCGGTCCGTTCTCTGATCCATGAATCACTTGTCTCTACAAGCTCTGCAACCCCATCATTATCCATAACATAATCCGGGACACAGGAGCCTGTTCCACAAAATCTTGCACTCATATCTTTCCTTTCTGAAGTTTTTCTTTGAACTTCAATTTATTTGAGTTTCAATTATTTTGACTTTCAAAGTATACATAACAAAAAAAGCTTTGTCAAGAACATTTTTCTTAAATCCGACTTTTCTCCTCTTCCAAAACCCATTGATTTTCCCCCGAAAACTCTCTATACTATCTTTTATGGTAACTATATCGTAAGGGAGTGTATCTGATTTATGAATAAAAAAGAAGTTTTGGAGATCCGCAAGCAGTTTACCCCGGAAAACTGCACAATTACCCGTATCTGCGGCTGTTATGTGGATCATGAAAAAGAGAAAAAAATGGAAATGAAAAAAGCTTTTCTTTCCATGCCGGAGGAAGAAGCTTTCAAGTATTTTGACATTTTCAAGCATACATTATCCGGAACTGTTGGCAAGAACCTGATGACTATGGAATTCCCGCTGGACCAGGAGCTGGAAGGCGGCGCGCAGGAGCTCCTTTTAAGGCTGCGCGATACGAAACTTACTGATGATCTGCTTTTGGAAGAATTCTACGACAAGGTTATTGAGAACTACGAATTCGCGGAAAACTACTATATTATATTGATTCATGCTGCATACGATGTGCCAGGGAAATCTTCCGATAATATAGAAATGTTTGACGCTTCCGATACCGTATATGAACATATCATGTGCAGTATCTGCCCGGTAAAATTGACGAAAGCCGGACTTACATATAACGCCGAAAAGAACAATATTGAAGACCGTATCCGTGACTGGTTCGTGGAGATGCCTGCGACCGGTTTTCTCTTCCCGGCTTTCCAGGATCGTGCAAGTGACGTTCATCACGTCCTGTACTACTCCAAGAAACCAGAAGATCTCCAGCCTGACTTTATTGCAAATGTACTTGGCAATATTACACCGCTTACTGCAAAGGATCAAAAGACAACGTTCCAGTCTCTTGTCAGTGATACACTCGGTGAGGATTGTGACTATGACACCGTCCGCAATATCCACGACAATCTGAATGAACTTATGGAAGAAGCCAAGGAATCTCCTGACCCACTGGAGCTGTCCCGTCCAGACGTGAAACACCTGTTAGAGCGAAGCGGAGTTCCGGAAGAAAAAATGGAACATTTCGATAAGAATTTTGAGGAAGCTGTCGGTGAGAAAAATACTCTCCTTGCTTCCAACATTGCCAGTGTCAAAACTTTCCAGATTGAGACACCTGATATTGTAGTAAAAGTTAATCCGGGAAGATCCGACCTCGTAGAGACCCGTGAAATCGATGGAAGACGTTGTCTTGTCATCGCGATTGACGACCATCTTGAGGTAAATGGCATCGAAGTCCGTTAAAATGTAGTTAAAAACAGAAAGTTTTTCTAAACTTTCTGTTTTTTATTTGCGTATTCCTCCGAGTTTCTGTATAATTGTATACTATATAGATACCAGTGTCATAAATCTATTTTCATTTTGTGCTTGCACAAAAATGAAAGTTAGATTTCATGACATGCCCAGATATGAGCCTAGAAGCGTGGCGTAAGCTGCGCGATATGCGAATATCTGATAGAATTGCGAGAGTGTACAGCACGCAGCAATTCGTATGGTATCAAAAAATTAGAATTTATCGAAAGGAAGAGTAGTTATGGAGAAAAACACAAACAAAAAAAGTGCCAGTGCTCTCATTGGCGCAGCATTTCTTATGGCAACCTCTGCAATTGGTCCTGGATTCCTTACACAGACCGGACAGTTCACAGGAAACCTCAAAGGAAGCTTTGGCTTCGTAATCTTAGTATCAGTTATTTTAGCAGCAATCGTTCAGCTTAACGTATGGAGAGTCTTATGCGTATCCGGTATGCGTGGCCAGGATGTTGCTAACAAAGTTCTGCCAGGCCTTGGATATGTGATCGCCTTCCTCGTTGTAGCCGGCGGACTTGTATTCAACATTGGTAACGTTGGCGGCGGTGCCCTCGGATTCAACAGCTTGCTTGGCATCCCGACTACATATGGCTGCTTCCTCGCAGGAGCAATCGCAATCTGTGTATTCCTTTACAAAAATGCATTAGATGCAATGGACACACTGACAAAAATTCTTGGTGGTATCATGATCGTCGTTATTTTTGTTGTCATCCTGATTGTAAAACCACCAGTAGGAATGGCTGTAAAGGAAACATTTGTACCAACTGCTCCTATGGACAGTATCTTCCCTGCAATTCTGACACTTCTTGGCGGAACTGTTGGCGGATACATCACATTTGCCGGTGCACATCGTCTGATCGATGCCGGTATTACAAAAGAAGAGAATTTAAAAGAGATCAACAAGAGTTCTGTTATGGGAATCGGAATTGCAACAATCGTCCGTATCTTGCTGTTCCTTGCAATCTTAGGCGTTGTTGTTGAGACTGCAACTTCCCCGGCTACAACTCTTGATGCAAGCAACCCGGCTGCCGACGCATTTTTACAGGGTGCAGGTCAGATCGGATACCGTTTCTTCGGACTGGTACTTTTGTGTGCGGCTGTTACATCTATCATCGGATGCGCCTACACATCTGTATCTTTCCTGAAAACTTTCAGCAAGACAATTGCCAACAATGAAAAATGGTTCATCGTTGGATTTATCGCTCTTAGCACCGTTGTTATGGCTCTCATCGGACAGCCTGCAACTCTGCTCGTATTAGCAGGTGCCCTCAACGGACTGATCCTTCCTATTACATTGGGAGTATGTCTGATTGCATCTCAGAAGAAGTCTATCATGGGCGAGAACTACAAACACCCGATCGTGCTTCTGATCCTTGGAATTATTGTAGTTGTAATCTCTGCATACCTTGGAATCACTTCCCTTGGAAAGCTGAGCGCACTGTTCGGATAAGGAGATGTTTTTTATGGAAGAAATTAAAATCCACACAGCCGGTGACTCTTCTGTCCTGATTGAATTCGGACAGGAGATCTCCCCGGAGATCAATGCAAAAATTACGGCCTTCGTCCATCTGATGAAGGCCCAGCATGTTGAAGGAGTCAAAGATATGATTCCTGCATTTACAAGTCTTCTGATCAACTACGATCCAAGAGTTGTAAATTACGGCGCATTAAAAGAGCGTCTGGAAAAACTGTTAAAACTTGAGGTCAGCCAGGAAACTGCTCCGTCACGGATCTTTGATATTCCGGTCTGCTACGGTGGCGAATATGGACCTGACCTGGAAAATATTGCAATGCATGCCAATCTTTCTACTCAGGAAGTAATTGATATCCACAGCAGTGAAGACTATCTGATCTACATGCTCGGATTCCTTCCTGGATTTTCTTATCTTGGGGGACTGGACGAACGGATCCACACACCAAGACTTGCAAATCCGCGTATTAAGATTCCGGCAGGAAGCGTCGGCATCGGCGGTTCCCAGACGGGAATCTATCCGCTCGACTCCCCTGGAGGCTGGCAGCTTCTGGGGCTGACTCCGGTAAAGACTTATGATCCGAACCGCGAGATTCCAATCCTTTTCGAAGCCGGTGATTATATTCATTTTGTACCGGTCACAGAAAAAGATTTTCTTGAGATTAAAGAACAGGTGAATCAGGGAACTTACGAGTGTGTGATTCGCCAGAAAGGAGTGTAATATGGGAATTCGCATTTTAAAAGGCGGAATGCTTACAACTGTACAGGACAGTGGGCGCCCGGGCTATCAGAGCCAGGGGTTCGGCGTATCTGGTGTTATGGACCGCCGCTCCTTCAAAATTGCCAATCTTCTTCTGGATAATCCGGAAAATGAAGCAGTTCTCGAATTCACTCTTCTTGGACCAACACTGGAATTTACTTCCGAGACGATAATCGCTATCACGGGAGGTGATTTTCAGCCACAGGTCAACGGAAAGCCTGTGAAAATGTATACGGCGCTCTATATGCACCGTGGAGATATTCTCTCATTTCGTGGCTGCCGTACCGGAAGCCGCGGCTACATCGCATTTTCCAGTTATCTGGAAATCCCGGTCGTTATGGGAAGCCGCTCTACCAACATCAAATGTGGACTTGGAGGATTTAAGGGACGCCGCCTCTTAGACGGTGACTATATCAGCTTCCGTGCCAAAAGAAGATACTTGCCTTATTTCCTGTCTAGAAGCCTGGAACTCAACGAGTTTGATCAGGACAACATTACACTGCGCGTGATTATGGGCCCACAGGACGATGCATTTACTGCGGCAGGCAAAGAGACATTTCTATCTTCCGAATATGTTGTAACGAGTGAGTTCGACCGCATGGGCTGCCGTCTGGAAGGACCATTTATCGCATCAAAGTCAACGACAGACATTATCTCTGATGGAATCGCATTCGGTTCTGTTCAGGTACCTAGCCATGGAAAACCAATCATTCTGCTGGCGGACAGACAGACTACCGGCGGATATGCGAAGATTGCTACAGTCATCTCTGTAGATATTCCAAAACTGGTTCAGAGAAAGACAGATCACAAAGTGAAGTTCCAGGCAGTTACTGTAGAAGAAGCCCAGGAACTCCTTGCACTTGAAGCAAAAGAAATGAACGAATTCAGACATCAGATCTACCAGCCTTGTAAAGAGGTTCTGGACTGCCGTCTGGTTGCAAAACGAATCAGCAAATTATTCCAGTAAAAAGAAAGGAAGGACATCATGAATTTAGATAAAATTGAAAAGCTTGTAAAGATTATCGAAGAGTCTTCCCTGCAGGAATTTTCCATTCAGGAAGGCGATATTAAAATAAAAATGAGCAAACGTGCAGGCGAAAGCATTGCCGTTCCATTTGCACCAGGTATGGGAATGCCGGTTGCCGGAACTGCTGCACCGGAAGCTGCTACTGCAGATGAGACTTCTGGAGAAGTGGAAGAAGAAACATACATTACTTCCCCAATCGTAGGAACATTTTACTCCGCACCTTCACCGGAAGCTAAAGCTTTCGTAAAAGTCGGTGACCGCGTAAAAGCCGGTGAGACTGTATGTATTCTGGAAGCTATGAAACTGATGAATGAGATTGAAAGTGATTTTGACTGCGAGATTGAAGCCGTTCTTGTCAGCAACGAACAGAGAGTTGAATATGGTCAGCCACTCTTTAAAGTAAAGAAGCTTGACGACTAAGGAGGAGTTCCATGTTTCATAAAATATTGATTGCAAACCGCGGAGAGATTGCTGTTCGTATTATCCGCGCCTGCCGTAATATGGGTATCCGCAGCGTAGCAGTCTATTCCAAAGAAGATAAAGACAGTCTTCACGTACAGCTCGCCGACCAGCGTATCTGTATCGGTGAAGGCCCTGCCAGAAACAATTACCTGAATATGCAGCAAATTGTCACAGCTGCCCTGAACATCGGAGCCGATGCGATCCACCCTGGATTTGGTTTCCTCTCTGAGAATTCAGACTTTGTACGTCTGTGCGAAGAACACGGTATTGCATTTATCGGACCAAGTGCAGATGTTATCGACAGCATGGGAAATAAATCCCACGCCAGAAAGACAATGATGGAGGCCGGAGTTCCGGTCGTTCCAGGTACGAAAGATCCAGTCTATGACGTAGAGACCGGCGAAAAGCTTGCAGACGAAATCGGTTATCCGGTTATGATCAAAGCCTCCTCCGGCGGAGGTGGAAAAGGTATGCGTGTCTCCCGCTCTAAAGATGATTTTGAATTCAATTTCAACATGGCTCAAAGAGAGTCTGCCAACGCATTTGGCGATGACACCATGTACATTGAAAAATATATTGAAAACCCACGCCATGTAGAGATCCAGATCATGGCTGACACTCATGGAAATGTAGTGGCTCTCGGCGAACGTGACTGTTCTGTACAGCGCAACCACCAGAAGTTAATTGAAGAATCTCCTTCTCCGGCTATCACAGCCAATACCCGCGCTTCCATGAACCACGATGCCGTTCTTGCCGCAAAAGCTGTTGGTTACACAAATGCCGGAACGATCGAGTTCATTCTTGACCAAAGCGGAACTTACTACTTCATGGAAATGAATACCCGTATTCAAGTCGAGCACGGTGTCACAGAAATGGTTACAGGCACAGACCTGATTATTGAACAGATCCGTGTTGCCATGGGCGAGCCGCTTAGCTTCACTCAGGAAGAGGTCACACCACGCGGACATGCCATTGAGTGCCGTATCAACGCTGAAATTCCGGAGAAAAACTTTATGCCAAGTCCTGGTGTGGTAAAACATTTGCACCTTCCTTCTGGTAATGGTGTGCGTGTTGATACCGGTCTTTACACTGGATACCGCATTCCTTCCGAGTATGACTCTATGATCGCAAAAGTTATCGTTCATGCACCGGACAGAGATGCTGCAATCCAGAAAATGCGGTCTGCGCTGGACGAGATGGTGATCCTGGGCGTTGAGACAAATCTGGACTTCCAGTACCGGATCATGAAAAATCCTGAATTCTGTGAAGGAAATGCAGATACCGGATTTATTGAGCGGTTGTTAAAAATTGATTAATTATCTTGCTGAAATAATTTTCAAACAATAACACTAAGAGCAGAAGCATTACCCCAGCCTCCGTTATGCAAAACATTCCGATGAGACTTATGCTTCTTGCTCTTTTTTTCGTGTTGAAAATCCATGTTTTACATATCTCATATGCAGTTTTTATGTTATTATATATGTAATTAGTCAATGTTTTGAATATTTATAATTTGTGTAGAAGTCATGTATGTGGAAAGGTAGATATATATCTACAGAACCTTCTGATTTTCTATATAAATTATTGAATTTTATAAAAGAAGGGCAGGTTATGTTATTATGTACAAAGTTGATTTAAATAGTGATTTAGGTGAGAGTTTTGGCCGTTATACGATTGGAAATGATGACAAGATTATTCCACTGATTTCTTCTGCGAATATTGCATGTGGTTTTCATGCATCTGATCCGGTTGTGATGACGACCGCGATTGAGCAAACGAAGGCGGCCGGGATTCAGATTGGTGCGCATCCGGGATTTCCTGACCTGATGGGATTTGGCCGTAGAAATCTGGCCGTTTCTCCGGCAGAAGCAAAAGCTTATACTCTGTATCAGATCAGCGCTCTTGGAGGTATGTGCAAAGCCCACAATATGCGCCTGCAGCACGTAAAGCCACATGGAGCCCTCTATAATATGGCTGCAAAAGATTATGAGCTTTCTAAGGCTATCTGTGAGGCTATTAAGTCCTATGATCCGGAAATCATCGTAATGGGACTCTCTGGCAGTGAAATGATCCATGCAGCAAAAGATCTGGGGCTTAAAGCAGCCAGCGAAGTATTTGCAGACCGCGCTTATGAAGAAGACGGAACACTTGTGAACCGCCGCAAAGAAGGTGCAGTCATCAAAGACGAGAACGAAGCAATTGCCCGCGTGATCCGCATGATAAAAGAGCAGAAAGTTACAACAATCACCGGAAAAGATATTTCCATTCAGGCTGATTCCGTATGCGTTCACGGTGATGGCGAAAAAGCTCTTCTTTTCGTTGAGAAAATCCGAAAAGCTATGGCAGAAGAAGGTATTACGATCAGCCCATTAAAAGACATTTGTAATTAACTTTCCTTCCACCGAAAGAACAACAACAATTTTTCAAAAAAATTCAAAAAAGTGTTTGCATTTTCCGTCAACCTATGATATCATATCTTTTGTCGAGCGGAGATGGCGGAATGGCAGACGCGCTAGATTCAGGTTCTAGTGGGAGCAATCCTGTGAGGGTTCAAGTCCCTTTCTCCGCATTGGACATAAGATGCAAAACACCGTAAACTCAAGGGTTTATGGTGTTTTTCTTTGCTCAAAAATAGAAAGGGGGGGGCAAAAAAGGGACACCCCTAATCAACGATGAGGACGTAGCACTTTAACAAAGTACTACGTCCCCAGTTATTTTTTAACATTTTTTAGTTCAGGAAGTTTTCGATTATGACTCCTTCTGCTTCTTCTTCTGTCATTCCCAGTGTACGGAGTTTTACAAGTTGCTCGTCGTTGATCCTTCCGATAGCCGCCTCATGGATAATTGCTGCATCTACATGTTTTGCGTTAATCTCCGGAATAGAGCTGACTTCTGCGTGATCCATGATAATAGAGTCGCATTGTACATGAGCATGGCAGAGATTTTTACCGACTGCTCTTGGGTGAAATATCTGCCTGGAGCTGCCTTTTGCAACGGATCTGGATACGATCTGTGCAGAGCTTCCTTCACCATTCATTTCTACCATCATATTGGAAGTTGCTTCCTGGTTTCCATGTGTCATCAGCTTCTCTATAACGTACAGTTTTGAGTTTGCTTCCAGATATACATTATTCTCACGTACAGTGGAATCTACACCTTTTATCTGTGCGGTATCAAGTGTAAATACGGAATTCTCGCCAAGATAAACTTCTGTGACCGGGTTGAGGACTCTTGTTCCTGTTCCTTCGCCTTCTCCGTAATGTTTCTCCACATAACGTACGTTGCAGTTTTTTTCTACGTGAAATGTGTGGATTCCATCATGGCGGCTTTCATTGCAACCGCTGTTGTGAATTCCACAGCCTGCAACAATCGTTACATTTGCTCCTTCTTCTATATAAAAATCATTATAAACCACATCAGTCATTCCTGTGGCATCTACAACGACCGGAATATGTACTTCTTCTCCATCTGTCTTACCATCAATATAAATGTCGATGCCCGGCTTATCCTGCTTTTTCTTAATTTTGATATGCTCGCTGTCACCGTGGCAGAGGGCAATTCCATTGTGTCGTAAGTTAAATGCACCTGACTGTTTAAATCCACTTGCATCGATCTGTTCCAGTACTTTTTTTGTAATTTCATCTAACGTCATCATATTGCTTTCCTCCCTCCTTATCTGCATGTCAGACAGCTATAAGAATCTGCTGTCTTTCCTAATAGTTGTGGAAGGATCTCGTCAGTTGCTCCAATGGACGCGATCTTACCGTCTTCGATGACCATGATCCGGTCTGCCATCTGAATGATTCTCTCCTGATGTGAAATGAGAACCAGACTTTCCTTCTTTTCTTTGTGGATTTTCTCGAACTGTTCGATCAGCATGGAAAAACTCCAAAGGTCTATTCCTGCCTCCGGCTCATCAAAAATACATAATTTGTGCGATTTTGCAAGTACGGTTGCAATCTCCAGACGTTTCATTTCACCGCCTGATAGTGTGCCATCCACTTCTCTTTCAATGTACTCATTTGCGCAAAGACCGACCGTACTTAAAAGCTTACAACACTCTTCTCTTTTTAATTCTTTACCTGCTGAGAGTGACAACAGCTTCATAACAGTCATTCCTTTAAATCTCGGTGGCTGCTGAAATGCATAACCGATTCCTGCATCTGCTCTGTGATTGATATCATAATTGCTGATATCCTCTCCATCTAAAATAATCTGCCCGGCGCTTGCTTTTTCAATTCCCATTAAAACTTTCGCAAGTGTGGACTTTCCTCCACCATTTGGTCCGGTAATGACAAGCATCTCGCCGTCCGCAACATCGAAACTGATGTTTTCAACAATGCTTCTCTCTACTCCATTCTCCTGAACCTGGAATGTAAGATTCTTTACCTCCAGCATAACATAATCTCCCTTCTGACCCATATCAGATTTCAAAATGTCCCGGCAAAAGCCCCAGACACCTTTCTATTATAAATCATGTGAAAAATGTTGTCACCTTTTATTCCAAGTGATTTAGTATATTTTACATTTTTTTCACTTCCTGCTACTTCAATGTCTCCAGCCGCGTCACCTCTATTTTATTTCCTGCCTCTAATCGCGTCACCTCTATTTATCAAATTCAGAAAGTGGAAAAAATTTCCATAAGAATTTTCCCCTTTCTTTTTCCTCTCCATGTTGAACTCATATTTGACGAATGTTATAATAGTGATTGGCGTAAAATGAATTGATAATTTTGATAACAGGAGGACTTCTTTATGCCTAATTACCCGGACTCAATCCAGGATCTAGAACCGCTTAGCGGTCTATATATAAGAAAAAAATTTTTAAATGAAGTGCGTACTTTTCTGGACCAGAAGCATCCGCAAGGCTGGTGTATTGTAGCCATCGATATTGAGAATTTTAAATTATTCAATGACTGGTACGGGCAGGACAGCGGTGATTATCTGCTTTTGGAAATTGCTGCCTATCTTCGAAACCTTCACCAGGAAGATAACTACATCACCGGACACTTTAGTGCCGATGACTTTTTTATCTGCATGCCAGATGACAGTCACAAACTCCGCCACATTTATGCAACAATTTATCATTACATTGATAAGCTGGAACAAGATGATAGTTTCCTTCCATCCATCGGTGTCTATCAGATTGAAGACGAATCTCTGAATGTCAGCACGATGTGCAACAATGCGCAGATTGCGGCTTCCAGTGTTGTTGGAAAGATTGGAAACAGAATCTGCTATTTCGAATCTGGCATGACTAAAAAAATAGAATTAAAGCAGCGCATTCTCCGGGATGCACGACATGGACTGGAAAATCACGAATTTATCTTCTATCTCCAGCCCAAATGTAACATGGCGACCGGTGAACTGGTCAGCATGGAGGCGCTTGCCAGATGGCAGAAATCTGACGGAACTTTTGTCTCACCCGGAGAATTTATCCCACTGTTCGAAAGCAGTGGATTTATTACCCGCTTTGACATGTACATCTGGAAATCTGTCTGCAAAACTTTAGCCGCCTGGCAGGATAAAGGCTGCAAACTTGTTCCGATTTCCATCAATGTCTCTATGATAGACATTACGAATATTGACGTGCCTCAATATTTGTCAATGCTTACAGAGCAGTACCACATTTCCCCGGAATATCTGCCTGTGGAAATTACAGAATCTGTCTTTGCAGAGAGCAACACCATTGTAAAAAATACTATTACCCGTTTCCACAAAAAGGGTTTTTACGTGCTCATGGACGATTTTGGCAGTGGCTATTCTTCTTTAAATGTGTTAAAAGACGCGAATGTAGATTATCTGAAATTAGATATGAAGTTCATGCAGATCGATGCAAAGAATAAAGGAAAAGGAATTCAGATTCTGAAATCTATCGTAGATATGGCTTACCGGCTTGGTCTTGTAATCATCGCAGAAGGTGTTGAGACAAAGGAACAGTCCGAGATTCTGAAATCCATGAACTGTAACTATGGTCAGGGATTTTATTTTCACAGACCCATGTCGGTAGAAGCTGCTGAGGAACTCATTCAGACGATTCCAATCGAGAACTTCCGGGCCGCCCATGAACAGGTCAGCCGGATTCGTAATGTCTGCGAAGCGCTCCCTGATTCCCCGGAAATGTGGAAGTTAGGTGACAATATTTTCCGGATTCTTCTGGATCATATGCTTCTGCTCTCCAGATTTAATCTGATTACCGGAGGTATGGAAACGATCAAAAGAGATTCGTCTCTTGCAGGTTTTGGAATTGAATATGAAACCGATTATCAGACCTACATGTCCCGCCTACTGGACGAACAGTTAGTCCATCCGGACGATGCAGATGAATTTCGCTCTATCATGACTCTTGACCAGCTTCGTTTGCGTATGTTCCATGAAAAAGGATCTGTCATCTATCGCTTCCGCAGAAAATTCAAAGCCGGATATTTCTGGACATCACTGGAACTTTTCCCGGATACTGAATGTTCCAAAGAAAATCCTTGGGTCGTTATGGTTATTCATGAATCTCCGTCAGTGAATCCAGATCTTTAAGCTCTGACGCTGACATTTCAAACATCTGGACATCGTCCAGATGTTTTTTTAATACACATTTTCCCCCCACATCACCTTCAAGTTTTTTTAGTTCCTCGTAATATTTGTATGCAAAAATCACAGGATTCCCCATTCTTCCAGCATTTTCACTAACCAAGATACCTTTCTTTGAGACTTCCCATGTTTCCACCATGTTTTCAAGTGATTCTCTTGTCAGATATGGCTGGTCTGCCACTGCAAACATACAGCCTTCCCTCTTTCGGCTGCCTGTTTTTCCACATTTTTCTTCCAATTCTATGAGCTTTTCCACTCCAAGACGGATAGAGCCGGATATTCCGGCTTCCGGATGTGGATTATTCACGGTTTTCATGTACGGAAAATGTGCTTCTATGTCATAGATAATCTCTTCATACTGCGTCACAATCACTATGGTATCTAAAAGCCCTTTCTGCCACAATGCAGCTACAACTTCCAGTCCGTAGCGGTACATACATTTTCCATTCAACCTATATAACAACTTGTTCGAGCCAAATCGGGTGCTGTTGCCCGCTGCCAGAAAAATAAAATTCATTCATTTTTCTCCATTCTTCTACTGTATAGCTTCCAATGCCTGATTTGCTCCAATCAAAATCAGAACATTCCCTTCCTTCAGCTGTTCTTTTGGATCTGGATTGACTTCTACTTTGTCTCCCATCTTGATTCCCACAACAATAACGTCATAAGTTTTTCTTACATCTAACTCTAAAAGCGTCCTGCCAACCCATTTTTCCGGCACTTCTGTTTCGACCAGGCTATAATCCGGTGAGAGCGCGATCCAGTCCGTAAAGTTTGCAGACATCAGATTCCTTGCCACACGCATTCCCATCTCTTTTTCCGGAAAAATAACAGAATCTGCTCCGATTTTCTTAAGCACTGTTGCATGAAGTTCATTTTTTGCCTTTGCCATAACATATGGAACACCAATTTCCTTGCACACAAGTGTTGCCATGATACTCGCTTCCATATTGTCTGATGCCGCTACCACAACTCCGTCCAGATTCCTTGTTCCAAGCGAACGGATAAAATCTGCATCTTCAATGTCTGCTTTCATAGCATAGGACACCTGATTCGCAATTGCCTCCACACGCTCCATATTTGCATCGATTGCAACCACTTCACAACCTAATTTTTGAAGCTCAATGGCAACACTTTCTCCAAAACTACCTAACCCAAATACCGCATACTGCTTCTTCACTATATCTCCTCCATATCACATTTTCTTTCATTTTTCTTACTTTATCCTACCAGTATATTATTCGTCGGAAGTGTGCGCACCCTGTCTTTTTGATTCTTTTTTCCTGCAAACAAAAGTGCAATTGTCATAGGTCCGACTCTTCCAATATACATTAGTGTAATAATTACCGCCTGACTTTCCCTGCACAGATGGGAAGTCAGGTCTGCAGTCAGGCCGACGGTTCCAAGCGCAGATGCCGTCTCATACATAATGTTCAGAAAGGATAACTTGTCTGCTTCAAATACTGCAATCAATGTTGTTCCAGTCAAGTAACAGATCAGCGCAAGCACGACTGTCACAAATCCCATTCTGACATTTTGCGCGGATATTCTTCTTCCAAAACATTCCGTATCCTGTCCACCTCGAACAAATGCAATGCATGTGAGCGTGAGCATTGCTATAGTAGTAGTCTTCACACCTCCTGCTGTTCCTCCAGGTGATCCTCCGATAAACATCAAAAGGATATTCAGAAATCTTGTTTCTTCATGCATGCCTGCCTGTGAAAATGTAGAATATCCCGCTGTTCTGGTCGTCACTGACTGAAAGGCAGATGCCATCCATTTCTCTCCAAAACTTAGGTGTCCAATTGTATCCGGATTATGATATTCCAGTAAAAATGTCAATAATGTTCCCACTGCCAGCAATATCAAGGTTGTCACGATTGCAAGCTTTGAATGCAGCCGGAGTCTTGTAAACCACCATTTTCCAGGAATTTCTTTCTTTCGGATTTTTTTAATATTACCCAGCACATCATACCAGACACTAAATCCGATACCACTTAAGATGATCAGAAGCATTGTCGTAATATTAATGAGTGGATTACAGATATATTTTGCCAGACTGTCTGAACCTAGTATATCAATTCCTGCATTGCAGAACGCAGATACCGAATGAAAGATGCTATACCCAATTCCACGCAGCAATCCATATTCCGGCACGAACTGCACTGCATAGAATAAAGCTCCCACACCCTCAACCGTAAATGTTCCGATCAGAATTCTTCTGACCATTCCTACAATACCACCAATAGAATCTGCGTTATACGTTTCCTGGATAACCATACGCTCCCTGACAGTAATCTGTCTGCGTAAGAGAAAAAAGAATGCCGTTACACAGGCAATGATTCCAAGTCCGCCAATCTGTATCAAAATCAATAGAATCACTTTTCCAAATAATGTAAATTGAGTTTGTGGAATGATCGTGACCAGCCCTGTCACACACACTGCAGATGCCGATGTAAATAACGCATCAAAGAATTCAATCGGCTTCTGGTTGCTGACCGGAAGCCATAAAAGAACTGCTCCGGTCACAATTACAAGCAAAAATCCGGTTACCAGAATCTTCATCGTATTCCAGCGGATATTTTTCTTTCTATTATATCTTTTCATATGTTTTCTTCCTTTGATTTTTCAATAACCACATTATGCTCTTTTTCTTTTCTTTTGTCTACTTTTTTATATATTCTATATAAGTCTATACTTTTTATTTCTTGCGAAACTTCTTTCCAGGTACTATACTAAATTTAGTTTCAGTTTTAGTTTTATATATTTGTTTTCTACGAGGAGATTGGATTATGATTACAACTACCGATTTCGGAACTTTATGTGACGGCAGAACAGTCAGATTATATACATTAAAAAATGACGCCATCGAACTTTCTGTCACAGATTACGGCAGCACTCTCGTACGCCTGCTCGTCCCGGATAAGAATGGCAAGCCAACGGATGTTGTCCTTGGCTATGATGATCTTGCAGGCTACGTGGCCGATGACACCTGCTTTGGAAATAATGTCGGCAGAAGCGCCAATCGTATTGGAGATGCTTCATTTACACTGAATGGTACAGAATATAAACTGGCTGCCAACGATGGAGAAAATAATCTTCACAGCGGTCCGGACTCTTACTCAAAACGGATCTGGAACGTAGCAGCTAAAACAGATACCTCCATTACATTTTCTCTGGAAAGTCCTCATATGGATCAGGGATTCCCAGGAGCACTGACCATGTCTGTCACCTACGAGATTTCCGGTCAGAACGAAGAGCCTGCTTTCTCGATTACATACGAAGCAGTTCCGGATCAGGATACATTGATCAGCATGACGCACCACAGTTACTACAATCTGAACGGAGAAGGTTCCGGTGATATTCTGAATCATAAGGTTGCGCTGGCAGCAGACTTCTATACTCCAACTGATGCTGCTTCTGTTCCAACCGGAGAAATTACTTCTGTCACCGGAACGGTTATGGATTTTCGTGACGGACGTTATCTTGGCACTGATATTGAAGATTCTACGTTACAGACTGCCCGCGGCTACGATCACAACTGGGTAATCGGAACCGGATATGGCGTTCCTCACAAAGTGTTGACCGCAACAGGTGACCAGAGCGGCATCTCCATGGACTTATCGACAGATTATCCCGGAATCCAGCTTTACACTGCCAACTATCTGGAGCATGTTGCCGGAAAGCAAGGGCATGTATACGAAGCAAGAGATGCTGTGTGCTTCGAGCCACAATATTTTCCAGACGCTATTCATCATCCGAATTTTCCAAGCCCCGTGGTAAAAGCCGGTGAAACTTATAAAAAGCAAATTATTTATCATTTTTATACAGACTAACTGCAGTAAAATGATAAAAATCCCAAGATGGACAGATCTTCTACAAGCTCTCCATCTTGGGATTTTTTATGAAATTCTAACAAATTATTCAAGAATGCCTTGGCATTCTTGCTGCGAGGTGCGCGTCATGCAATTGCATGACATACCTCTACTGCGCGCCTCTAATATCCTGTCTCTGTTGTATACTGCGATGCCATCGTATCCCAGCTCGTAAATTTCTCATCGCCTCTGTGATCCGGCAGCATATAATGCTCCTGCAAATACATGGTCATGTAATCCGTAACTTTATGTGCTCCTGACAGGTTCAAATGATCGCCTTTATCTAGGGTGTCACTTTTCCAGTCGATTCCCAGTTCCTTAAGTTTCTGATTAAAATCAAGATAAGGGACTCCATACTTCCCGGCATATTTTAGCACTGCATTGTATCTCTTGTAATTGTGATTCACCGGAGAAGCCGATGTGTAAAGCAAAAGCTGAATTTTGTTTTTCTCACACAGTTTCCGGATTTTATCCAAATACCAGAGATTTATTTGGGGTATTTCTTTTTCCTTTTTTGTCTTCTTCATGTAACTGCCTTTGCTGTACGGTGCCACTCCCGGCCGGATTGCAAAGCCTTTGTAAGACTGCCATCCTTCCGGTATCTGGTCATTCACAATATTTTTCCACAAATTATGATATTGTAACACCGGAAAATAATACATAGCTGTATCGCTGATAGAACTGCGCAGACTATCCGGTGTATTCGTATAGCGAAACAACATATTAGTTTCCAATAATACGACCTGTGGCGACTGATACTCTAAGGCATGCTTTAACATATAATACGATTCCGAAATGCGCTGACCAGATTGTCCACATATATAACTTGTAATTCCGGCGCTTTTCCACAATTCCATCGGAGATATCGACGTCATGCTCTCACTGTCCCCAAGTACAAGCGTATCTATAGAGTCTTTTTGTTCTTTCTGAATACCGACATAGCTGTTATATCTTCCCGGCAGCCCTGCAAGTCTGCCGATATAGATACGTTCTATCCAGTCAGATAACATCACCGTACTGCATATCACTATAAATATAAATATTCCTATCTTTTTCTTCATGCCTATATCCTCTAAAATCCTGCATAAATCAAATCAATCATCTGATAACCTTCTCCATATGCCCCAAAGATCAGAATTGCCATAACAAGACCATAACAAATGACCCATTTTCCAGGAACAAATGCTTTTTCAACCGTGCAGATCCACTGTTTTTGACACATTTTTATTTCTTTCGGCCAATACTCCTTTATCAGATCTGCGAAAAATACTATCATACAGCCAATTATTATAATTCTGAAATCATTCTGATCCAAACCTAATGTAAGCAAGGTGCCATCCTTAAACGTCTCTGTCGTGAATCCCTGAAAGATATTTTTAAACATATGAAATCCCTGACGGAAGCCATCTCCTCGGAAAAACATTTCACCCGTGAATATGATGATCAGCATCTTCACTGTCTGAAATGCTTTATAGAACATACACTCCGGATCAATATGAAGTACTGCAAGAATTCTGTCTCTTACCGGTTCCAATGCAAGTCCCATAAAAATCAAGCCAAAGTAATATAATCCGTAAAAAATGTAATTCCATTTCGGACCATGCCACAGACCATTACTGATCCATACCGGGAAAAGTGCCATTGCTGCAATTCCCATTCTCGCCATATATTTTCCAAAATCCCCTTTGAAATGTTTTCTCGTAAATTTATTCCACTTTCTGGCCGTCTTGGAAATGGATACCGGATAAAAAATATAGTTCTTGAACCAGACACCAAGCGTAATGTGCCATCGTTTCCAGAAATCTGTACATGTCTTTGCAAAAAACGGCTGGCTGAAATTCTCCGGCAGGCGAATTCCAAAAAGTCCGGCACTTCCGATGACCATATCCATACAGCCCGAAAATTCCATATACAACTGTATCGTATAAGAAATCGCCGCTGCCACGATCACGGCACCACTGTAGCTCTCGTATCCGACATACACCTTGTCGACCAGCACTGCAAGCCTGTCCGCAATAATCATCTTTTTAAACAATCCCCAGATGATCCGATAACAGCCCTTAAAAACATTCTCTGCTTTTACAGATTCATTTTTAAACAACGTATCTTCCACATCTTCCCATCTGCAGATCGGACCTTCTACGATTACCGGGAAGAATCCAAGAAACAATGCGGTCTTCACCAGACTGTACTCTGCCTTTACCTTTCCCCAGTACACATCTGCCATATATCCGATTGCAGATAGTGTATAAAAAGAAATTCCAATTGGCAAAAAGATCAGTTGATCTTGATAGCTCCAGTCTATATGAAGCACCATTGCCAGCTTCGAAACATTTCCAAAGAAAAAATTTCGATACTTCAGACACAAAATCGTTCCCAAAAGCAAAAGAATTCCTAACTGAAATACTCTCTTTTTTCTCTTGTCGCGCTTGTCCATCTTATCCATCCAGATACAGATATGGTGTGTCAGAAATGTTGTCCCGATCAGATAAATAATTAATTTTTCACTAAAGCTCCAGAAAAACAAATAACTAAATATGAGCAATGTATAACTTCTCCATTTTGCCGGAGTGATCTGATAGAAAAGAAGTGCTGCCGGCAAAAAAAGGAGTAAGTACGGTGTTGTGTGATAAGCCATAATAACCCTCTCTTTCACACTCCACTATACACTCCTTTTCTTAAGATTTTATGTAGTTTTACAAAATAATTTTAAATATTCAAAACTCTGTTAAAAAGTCATCTCCAACTATATGCAGGTCTGTTTTTATTTATTCTTTTCTTTCTCAGCTTCCGTAAAATTTCTGTGCAGAAGTTCATGTGTTTTACCTTTCAAAAGTCCTTCATACAAAGACTGTACCATCGGATTTTCATCTGATTTCTTAATCTGGGTATTGACATCTGCCTTATACAGTCCCTGCATACGTGCTTCTCTCGTATGTGCACCTGCATCCAGTGGCTGTCCGCCACCCATGACACATCCGCGTCTGCATGCCATAACTTCTACGAAATCATAATGAATCTCTCCGCTCTTAATCTTCTTCAGCAGCTGGTCTGCATTTGCAAGGCCGCTTACGATTGCAGATTTGATCTCTTTGCCATTATAATCATAGACAATCTCTTTGATTCCATCATCACCGCGCACTCCGCTGGACTTCAATTCTTCCATATCTGCACGCTTGTGTCCCTGTGTAATCTTACGAAGAACAGCTTCTGTGACTCCTCCTGTCACTCCAAAGATTACTCCGGCTCCGGAACCAATTCCAAATGGTACATCTGCAGATTCGATTTCAACCTGGTCAAACATAATTCCTGCCCGCTTAATCATAGAAATCAATTCGGTTGTTGTCAGAACATAATCTATGTCCTGTCTGCCATTCGTTTTCGATTCTGGACGAAGAATTTCTTCTTTCTTTGCCGTACATGGCATAATTGATACAGATACTAATTTTTTACCGGCATTATTTTCCGGATTCTTATAGTATTCTCTTACGACTGCTCCAAACATCTGCTGTGGTGAACGGCAGGTAGACAGATGTGGAACAAATTCCGGATAACGGTTCTCGCAGAATTTCACCCACGCCGGACAGCATGAGGTAAATAACGGAAGATTTTCTCCTGCGTTGAATCTCTCCATAAATTCTTTCGACTCTTCCATAACTGTCAAATCAGCTCCATATGCTGTGTCATAGACCTCATCAAAGCCAAGTCTGTGAAGAACTCCGACCAGTTTTCCCATCACATTCTCACCCTTTGGAATTCCGAATTCCTCACCTGCTGCCACACGTACAGCCGGTGCAATCTGGGCAATTACAATGGTATCTTTATCAGCAAGCGCATCCCAGACAACATCAATATTCGTCTTGATACTGATTGCTCCGGTCGGACAGACAACACGGCACTGTCCACAGTTTACACAGTCTGTCTGGGCAATTGGCTTATTAAATGCAGGAGATACAATTGCTTCTGTTCCACGATAGGCAAAATCAATGGCATTTACTCCCTGTACATTGTCGCACATACGCACACAGTCACCACAGAGAATACATTTATTTGGATCACGTACAATTGCTGGTGAACTGTCATCAATCGGATGTGGCTCTTTTGTATTCTCAAATCGGACATCGTGCACTCCCAGCCTGTGTGCAAGATCCTGGAGATGACATTCCCCACTCTTGATACAGGTTGTACAATCTCTGCAGTGCGATGCTAAAAGCAATTCTATAATCTGCTTTCTGTATTTTATCAGTCTTGGTGTATTCGTATAAATGACCATTCCGTCCTTCGGTTTTTCTGAACAGGAAGCAAACGTCTTTCCCCATTCATTTTCTACAGTACAAAGACGGCATGCACCGTAAATGGATAATTCAGAATGGTAGCATAATGTTGGTATATCTATTCCGGCTTTGCGGATAACGGCCAGAACGTTTGGTTCATCCGTGAATTCCACACGCCGTCCATCAATCATCATTGATCCCATATTCTTTCCTCCTCGGTTATTCTGTATAGACTGCACCAAAGGAACAATTCTCTAAACATGCTCCACATTTGATACATTTTGCGCTGTCGATCACATACGGTGATTTAATCTTGCCTGTAATGGCACCAACCGGACAATTTCTTGCACACTTGGAGCATCCCTTACATTTTTCCGGATTGATCTTATAATTCCGGAGATTTGCACAGATACCGGCACGGCATTTCTTATCACGGATATGCTCTTCATATTCTTCCCGGAATGCCTGGATCGTGCTGATTACCGGTTTTGGCGCACTCTTTCCAAGACCGCAGAGAGCTGTGTTTTCAATCATATCAGCTAACTCTTCCAGCTCTTCGATGTCCCCTTCTCTTCCTTCTCCGGCAACGATACGCTCCAGAATCTCCAGCATACGCTTCGTTCCCTCACGGCATGGTACACATTTTCCACAACTTTCACGCTGCGTAAAGTTCATAAAGAACCTTGCAACTTCAACCATACAGGTATTCTCATCCATAACAACCAGTCCGCCAGAACCGATCATGGCACCAATCTTCGTCAGTGAATCAAAGTCCATCTTACTGTCCAGCTGTGATTCTGTCAGACATCCTCCTGATGGTCCTCCGATCTGAACAGCTTTAAATTTCTTGCCATCACGGATTCCGCCGCCAATATCAAAGATGATCTCTCTTAACGTAATACCCATCGGCACCTCGATCAGACCAGTATTATTTACATTTCCCGTCAGGGCAAATGCTTTCGTTCCCGGACTTTCCGGTGTTCCGATTCCTGTATACCAGTCAGCTCCATGCTTCACGATCATCGGTACATTCGCATAAGTCTCAACATTATTCAGAACCGTCGGTTTTCCAAACAATCCCTTTTCAACGGTTCTAGGCGGTTTTACACGCGGCATTCCACGCTTACCTTCAATGGATGCTGTCAGGGCTGAACCCTCACCACATACGAAAGCTCCTGCTCCACGGTTGATATGTAAATGGAAGCTAAATCCTGTTCCCAAAATATTGTCTCCCAGAATTCCAAGCTCTTCTGCCTGTCTGATTGCAATGCGAAGTCTGCTGACTGCCAGCGGATATTCCGCACGGACATAAATATATCCTTCCTGTGCCTGTACCGCATAGGCTGCAATCATCATACCTTCGATCATGCGGTGCGGATCTCCTTCCATGATGCTTCTGTCCATGAATGCTCCCGGATCTCCTTCATCACCATTGCAGACGACATAACGGATTTTTTCTTTCTGTCCAGCAACCTGGGACCATTTTCTTCCAGTCTGGAAACCAGCTCCTCCACGTCCACGCAGATTTGACTGGGTAATCGTCTTGATTACGGCCTCCGGCGTCATCTCAAATACAGCTTTTTCAAATGCTTCATATGCACCTACTGCCAGTGCATCCTCAATATGTTCTGCATCAATGTGGCCGCAGTTTTTCAGAACAAGTCTTGTCTGTTTTGCATAGAATGGAATTTCTTCCTGAGTCTGATAGACCTCATTATCCTGCTTGTACATCAGACGTGTGACTGGCTCTCCATGGAGGACTGTCTTTTCAAAGATTTCTTCACAGTCTTCCAGCTTTACTTTTAAGTAGAGATAATTATAAGGTTCAATTCTGACAAGCGGACCCATCTCGCAAAAGCCATGACATCCACTTTTCTTAACGCCGACATGTTCTCCATGTGCAATCTCTGCTCCGATTCTGACCTCAACATGATCCATACCCGCTGTCAGTTCACTGAATCTGTCAAAGATTTTGTCAGAACCACCTGCAAGACATCCGGTCCCTCCACAGACCAGTATCTTACATGTTTCTTTATTTCTCTTCTCCTGGCATTGTTCACGCAGGAGTGTAAGTTGTGTTCTGTTTTCCAGTTTCATCTGTTATTCCTCCCGCAGTTTTTTGATTAATTCACTCATTTTTTCCGGTGTCATCTTACCATACACCTCGTCATTGATCATGACTGCCGGTGCAAGTCCGCATGCGCCAAGACAGGAAACGGTCTCTACTGTAAATAACTGATCATCTGTTGTGTGTTTATCTTTATTAAGCCCCAGCTCTTTATATAATCCTTCCAGTATCGGAATTGATTTACGCACATGACAGGCCGTACCATCACAGACTTTAATAACATATTTGCCCTTTGCTTCAAACGAGAAGTTCTCATAAAAACTTGCAACGCTGAAAGCCTTTGCTTCTGAAATGCCAATTTTTCCGGCCACATAACTTAATAATTCCGGTGGAAGATAGCGGTATTCCTCCTGAATATCCTGGATAATCGGAATCAGCGACCGCTCTTCACGCGTGTGACAGGCAATAATCTCATCTGTCTTCTCGTAATAAGATGCGTCTAACATAAAAAACCTCCTCATGAATCAAATTTATTCTATTTCTATTTTATCTCAATTTTTATTGCCATGAAAATATCAATAAAGCATGAGTGCTATATACTTTTGCATATATTTATTAGTTTCAAGTAACTTTAAAGGTCAAAAAAAGAAGCCTCGCTATTTTGAGACTTCTATTGCTTCTTTCTTCAGCTGCCGGATAAACTCCCGTTCATCTTCACTCAAAAACTTTCTGCCCGGATATACCATAACATCTTTCATCCGCCGCTGCTGCCATTCTATCTTACGCTGTGCCAGTCCATTTCTTCGGAGAAGTTCTTCCGGAATCGGTGACACCCACATATAGGTTCCCGGTATATCTTTCAGAAGCATAAACTGATTGCCACGCTCATATACATGAATCCGTCTGTGTGCATTCTGATTCTCCGGCGTTTCCTTAATGTCCAGATACTCCCCGTTCGGCAGTCTGGAATCTCCGTGTATCAGCTCAATATAAGGTTCCAGATCTTCATATCCATTCAGTTTTTTCGTTGCCAGCGGATCATTCTCATTAACAACAAGACGATACTGGAAATCCATGATTTTTTCATATTCCAGACCTCTTAAATGAATAATGGAATAGTAATATTCTTCATATTTGTCTTCCATCCGGATCAGCGCAAGATTGTAATGCTTCTTTGTAAGATTGTCCAGCGCTTGGACAGAATTGCACTCCCGGATATGCAGTCTCAGCTCTTCTGCATCTCTCACCTGCTCTACATACTTTCCAAATGCATAAGATGCATAGCTGGCTCTTGGTATAGAAATTTTCATCTCTACATCAGTCCCTTTTTTATTTCCCGGGAATTTACGGTTCAACCCTTCAATTTCCTGAATGACCCGTCTCGCCTGCGCAATAAACTGCTGCCCTTCCCTGGTAGGAACCATTCCCCTCGCTGTCCGCACGAAAAGCTGGATCTGATATTCCTCTTCCAGACTCCGGATTGCCTTACTGATGTTCGGCTGTGCAACATACAAACGCTTGGATGCTGCGCTCACCGAACCACACTGTGCAATTTCAATGATATATCTTAACTCTGTTATATTCATTTTTATCACTCATTCTCAAACATTAATAAAAAGCTGAGTCCCAGAAGAATACAGGAAATCCAGATCATATGGATTCCAAAATGTTCTGTCAAGTTGCCGCCAAGTCCTGCTCCGATCGCAAATAAAAAGATAATTCCAAAATAATAAGCGGCCTGCTTTAACTGCTCTGTTTTTCTATCCTGAAGATAATGAGAAAACGCTGCCGTTCCACTTCTTAAGTTACCGATGCACATGGTACTTGCATAGGAATAACCACCCATCTTCCGGAATGTCTGCACCTGCATCGCACAGGCAAAGGACACAAAAATCGTCGCTGTCATATTCAGACTGTGCGGAATAAATCCTACGACAAATAATATGACGATCTCTGCAAGCAGAATCCCCTGCCTCCAGTGAAGCCGTCTGGCATATTTATACCGCATCTGGATCTGATCTGCCACGAAAACTCCAAGAACAAATGCTATAAGAGGCAGCAAATATCGTACTCCGGCTTTCCAGTCTCCGGTCATAAAATGCTGACTCATCAATACTACGTTTCCTGTCTGCGCGTTGGAAAAAACTTCATTTCTCGTATTATATGTATAAGCGTCCTGAAAACCTCCTGACAACGCCAGAAATGCGCTGTTTATAAATGCTTCTGACATCTGCTTTCCCGAAAAATTCTTACCGACCATGTGTAACACCTCTACTCATCCTTTGTATTTTCAGTTTCCTATTATATAGATGCACATGTCAAAAGTCAATTTCACCGTTTTGCCGGTATATAAATTTTATATCAAGAATGCCTCGGCATTCTTCCAGCTGATATATTTTCGCAGAGCCTGAATATAAAATTCACTCATCCGGCTCCCACGAATTCTGTGGTGCGTCAGAATTCCAATCTCCATATCTCCTTCTTCTTTTAAAGGTACTGCCACAATATTAGCTCCGTTCAGTTCCTCATCAATGACTCCACTACACACCGTATATCCATTCAGTCCAATCAGTAAATTAAAAAGTGTCGCGCGGTCACGTACACGGATATTCTTCGCACGCTCTGTAGTACTGAATATTTCCTCTGAAAAGTAAAAAGAGTTGTGTTCTCCCTGCTCAAAAGACAGATATGGGTATGTCTTTAAATCTTCCATCGTTACAGATTCTTTTCCTGCCAACGGATTTGAAGTACTGACGAAAATGTGTGGTCTGGCCGTAAATAAAGTCTCAAATTCCAGATCATTTGCCTTGATGATCTTCTTTAATACGGTCCGGTTAAAATCGTTCAGATACAAAATTCCAATCTCACTTCTCATCTTCGCCACATCATCGATGATCTCATATGTCTGTGTCTCTCGAAGAGAAAAATCATAATTGTCCCCGCCAAATTCTTTGATTAGGTCAACAAATGCATTGACTGCGAAAGAATAATGTTGTGTAGAGACACTAAATTCTTTCTTGCCTCCTGCCTGAAGCTTATAGCGCTCTTCCAAAAGTGATGCCTGCTCCAGCACCTGCCTTGCATATCCTAAAAATATCGCTCCATCCTTTGACACTTCGATTCCCTTATTCGTCCTGTCAAAAATGATAATTCCCATCTCTTGTTCCAGTTCTCTAATTGCTTTTGTCAGTCCTGGCTGAGAAACAAAAAGACGACGGGCTGCTTCGCTCATAGTGCCTGTCTCCGCAACGGTCGTCACATACCTTAACTGCTGTAATGTCATCACATGCCCTCCTGTCGTTGGTTTCTCAAAAATTTACTTTAAAATTGCCTAACTATTGTAACATTTTACCTTATAAATATCAATGAAGTTCATTTTTTCATTGACTTTTAGTTCCGGATACCATAAGATATTACTAAGCATTCTGATGACTGGCGGATAATTGTGGAGTACCACAGAGGAATCAGAAGTCGTATTAAGCCGACCGTCTGGGCAACATTTATCCTAACGATAGATGTTGTCCTTTTTTATTAACAGGAGGGAAATGAAGATGAAAACTGATATCGAGATCGCACAGGAGTGTACAATGGAACCAATCACTGCCATTGCAGAGAAAGCCGGAATCCCGGACGAATACTTAGAGCAATATGGCAAATACAAAGCAAAGATTGACTACAATTTCTTAAAGAAATCCCAAAACAAAGATGGCAAATTAATTCTTGTCACAGCAATCAACCCGACACCTGCCGGAGAAGGAAAGACAACCACAACTGTCGGACTTGCTGATGCAATGCAACGTCTGAATAAAAAGGTTATGGTCGCACTTCGCGAGCCTTCTCTTGGACCTGTATTCGGAATCAAAGGCGGTGCTGCCGGTGGCGGATATGCGCAGGTTGTACCAATGGAGGATATCAACCTTCACTTCACCGGTGACTTTCACGCAATTGGAGCTGCCAACAACTTATTAGCAGCCCTCATCGACAACCATATTTACCAGGGAAATGAATTAAATATCGACCCACGTAAAATTGTATGGAAACGCTGTGTTGACATGAATGACCGCCAGCTTCGTTTTGTAACAGACGGACTTGGTGGAAGAATCAATGGCGTACCAAGAGAGGACGGATATGACATCACTGTTGCTTCCGAAATCATGGCTGTTCTGTGTCTGTCTAAAGACATTACAGATTTGAAAGAAAGACTTGGCCGCATCATTGTTGGTTATACATATGGAAAGATTTCTGAGCAAAAACCAGTAACCGCTCACGACCTTCACGCAGAAGGAGCTATGTGCGCACTGTTAAAAGATGCTTTGAAGCCGAACCTTGTTCAGACACTGGAGCACACTCCGGCGATTATTCACGGTGGACCATTTGCAAATATCGCACACGGCTGTAACTCTGTAACAGCTACAAAGATGGCTCTGAACCTCGCTGATTACGCCATCACAGAAGCCGGATTTGGTGCTGACCTCGGTGCTGAGAAATTCCTGGATATCAAGTGCCGCATGGCTGGCTTGAAGCCAAACGCAGTTGTTATCGTAGCAACAGTACGCGCTCTGAAATACAACGGCGGCGTTGCAAAAGCGGATCTGAACCAAGAGAACTTAGAGGCTCTGGAAAAAGGTATCCCGAACCTGATGAAACATGTAAATAATATTAAAAATGTATACGGACTTCCTTGTGTTGTTGCAATCAATGCATTCCCAACAGACACAAAGGCTGAGCTTGATCTTGTAGAAGCAAAATGTAAAGAAGTTGGCGTCAATGTTGCTCTTTCCGAAGTATGGGCAAAAGGCGGCGAAGGTGGTCTTAAGCTGGCAGAAGAAGTGATCCGCTTATGTGATGAGCCAAATGACTTCCACTACTGCTATGAGGAAGATACAACGATCCAGGAGAAATTAGACCAGATCGTACAGAAAGTTTACGGTGGAAGAAAAGCTGTCCTGACACCGGCTGCCCAGAAACAGGCAAAACAGCTCGCTGACCTTGGATTTGAAAATGCTCCGATCTGTATGGCAAAGACTCAGTACAGTTTAACAGACGATGCCACTAAACTCGGTGCACCGACAGATTTTGACGTTACTGTAAGAAACTTAAAGATTTCCGCAGGAGCCGGATTCATCGTGGCATTGACTGGAGATATCATGACCATGCCAGGACTTCCAAAAGTACCGGCTGCTGAAAGAATTGATGTGGATGATACTGGAAAAATTACAGGATTGTTCTAAAAATTCTGCATTAATATATAAAAAGTCTTGATATTACTCACCATAATATCTAAGGATATGGCTGGCTGTTTCGAACACGTAATTTTTCTTATTTTACTGCGCCATTAATTAAAGAGGACATATGCAAACTCACCTAAAAAACGGTTCAGACAGTGCATATGTCCTCTTAATTATGCTCGTAAAATTGCAAAAAATTGACGATCGTTCGATACAGCCAGCCATATCTCTTATAATTTACGGCGACTTCAAGACTTCTCACTATATTTATCAATACAAATTTTTGTATTCTGTTCTTATATGTTATATCCGTTGAATCTAATATTTTCTTTAGAAGAATTTTGCGATTTCTTCTAACTCTTTTCTTTTTGGCATATTGGCTTCTTTTGCTTTGTAACCAACCGCGATGACTGCAACTACATTTTCTGTCTCAGGAATATTAAGCATCTCACGAATAGCTTCGCCGTCCCGGATTCCCATGACTAATGTGTCAAGCCCAAGCTCTGTTGCCTTGAGAAGCAGATTCTCATTCTGCAGTCCAAGATCATAGTATCCCCAGCCGTCTCCAGCTTCATTTACCGGATTTCCATCATTATCAAATCCAACGAGTCCTTTTACAAATGTTGTAACGATTAACGCGCCTGCACCTGCTGAATTTTTCTGATTGAATTCCGGCAGACATTTTTGACTGAATTCTGCAATCTTGTCCTCGGATAATACACAATAATATCTGGAAGTCTGTGTATTTTTCCATGACGGTGCAAGACTTGCTGCCTTGATCAAAGTCTCCACCTGCTCTTTTGTTACTTTCTTCTCCGAATCATAATGTCTGATACTCCGTCTTGTTTCAAATGCTGCCTGTAATTCCATAAAAAGTACCTCACTTTCTAAATATCTGTTTTATGACCACACAGTTCAAGTTTTTTTGTTATCTTCGATCTTCTTGTCTAGTTAAAATAAATTGCGCGCTCCTCTACAGTCAGATCTTTGATTACCTCTCCTGCAATGATCAGTCCGACAACCGAAGGTACAAATGCAACGCTTCCCGGAATATCTCTTCTCTCAGTACATTTATGCTTGGCTCCCGGAGGGCAGATGCAATGATTTCTGCAGCTGATAGCCATATCCTCCAGTGGTCTCGTTGGCTTCTCCTCGGAATATACCACTTTCAATTTCTTCACGCCACGCTGTTTTAACTCACGGCGCATAACCTTCGCAAGTGGACACATCTTTGTCTTGTAAATGTCTGCCACACGAAATGCACTTGGATCAAGTTTATTACCAGCTCCCATGCTGCTGATGATCGGCACTTCCATCTCTTTTGCTTTCATAACAAGTTCAATTTTGGCAGTCACCGTATCTACTGCATCAACCACGTAATCATACTGCTCAAACGGAAACTCCTCTGCATTCTCCGGAAGGAAGAAACATTTGTGAACATTTACTTCAATATCTGGATTGATGTCCAACATTCTCTCCTTCATCACATCTGTTTTATACTGTCCAACAGTCTTTCTCGTAGCAATGATCTGACGGTTCAAATTCGTCAGACACACCTTATCATCATCAATCAAATCAAAATGACCGACTCCGCTTCTTACAAGAGCCTCGCACACATATCCACCGACTCCGCCAATACCAAACACTGCGACTCTGGAATTCTTTAATTTATCCATTGCTTCTTTCCCTAGCAATAACTGTGTTCTTGAAAACTGATTTAACATCTGTTGCAGTCCCCTTTTCTTACCATTTCAATAGGTTATCATTATATAAGAAATAAATGTCATTGTCAATTTTTCCAAAAGTTATTCGGCAAAATCAGTTTCTATCCACTTATGAAACTTTCTTCTGAGGAATTATAAAAATGAATATGAGCGAACTGACTAACAATAATCCCGGATAGAACAACTTCGGTATTACATCAAATGCTGAAAGTTCATGCCCCATCTCGTGAATTGCGGACAATGCCACCAACATCTGCGCACCATAAGGAATGACTCCCTGTGAAATACAGGAAAATGTGTCCAACAGTGATGCTGCTTTGCTGTGTGTAATTCCATATTCTTCAGACATCTCCACTGCAATTGGATTTGCCATGACAATAGCCACCGTGTTATTCGCCGTTGCGATATCCATTGCAGCTACTAAAAGCCCCATGCCAAACTGACCGCCCTTTCGTCCACGAAATATCCTGCGTATCACAGACAGCAGCGCCTCAAAGCCGCCATACTCGCGAATCAGCGCACACAATGCTGCTACCAGTACCGCTACCATACAAGTCTCAAACATTCCGGAAATTCCAGATCCCATGCTGCTGATCAAGTCCACAAAGCTTGTCTGTCCTGTCGCAAGCATAATTACAATTCCGGAGAAAATACCGATCAAAAGTACCAGAAATACATTGATCCCGATAATACCGCCAATCAGTACTAAAATATATGGAACCATCTGGATCAGATGATACTCATGGTTCACTGCCCCACCAAGATCCGTGCGCAATGACAATACAAGTATCAGACCTAACGTTACCAATGCTGCAGGAAATGCAATCCAGAAATTCTCCCTGAATTTATCCTTCATCGGACAGCCCTGTCCGTTGCACGCCGCAATCGTCGTGTCTGATATAAAAGAAAGATTGTCCCCAAACATAGCACCACCCATGACCGAACCGATGCAGAGCGCCAGATCAAATCCTGAAGCATCAGAAACTGCCGCCGCGATCGGGGCAATCAATGTAATTGTTCCGACTGAAGTTCCCATAGCTGTTGATACAAAACACGCAACTACAAATAACACCGCCACGGAAAACTTGGCCGGAATCAGTGAAAGCATGAAATACGCCACACTCTCTGCACTGCTTCTTCCCACAACTCCAACAAAGCTGCCCGCCACAAGAAATATCAACAACATTGTAATAATATTCTTATCTGCCAGTCCCTGCGCCATGATGGACAATTTCTCATCAAAACTAACTTCCCTGTTCTGAAAACAGGCCACTAAAATGGCCACCATAAATGCAAGTACAATTGGAATGTTGTAAAATCCCATCGGTATCTTCATCACGTATTCAAAAACAATTCCAAGCCCCAGATACAAAACCAAAAATACACCAATTGGCATAAGTGCCTTTGGATTACTCTTTTTCATAATTTCCCCAGTCCTCTCACCTTTTCTTTTTCACTATCATAGTCTATTCCATGCCTCCCAGTCAAGCTATTTTGCAACTCTGAAAGCACTGAATGATGTTCGAGCCGAACTCATCGACGGGCATCTGTTCTTTCTGGAAGTACCTCGTTCTGTACACCAGGAACTGATCAGTGAACTGCTTTTCGAGCTTAAGCTATATATACACAATAACAAAGGTACATGTAAAGTCCTTCCAGCCGCAGCCACGATTACATAAAAAAAGTTTCTAAATATCAGAGCGCCGGTGTCCGGGAATACTGGATCGTAGATCCGAAACGTGAGACCGTACTGTGCTATTTCTTCGAAGGAGAAGATTATCCCCATATGTATACATTTGATGATATTATCCCTGTTATGATTTATGATGGAAAACTGAAGATTAATTTTGCTGACATAAAAGACAGATTGATCTGAGCATATTAACCTTGTACGACACAGTAACAATTTAAAGTACTCAAAAAAAGAGATATATCTCGAAGGTTCATATCGGCAATCAACATACCGGTCAGAATTTATAAACTCTTGTGTATGATTCCAAGTACCATTCTTAATTCTTCCACATCAATCTGTCCCGGTGCAGATACTTTCCCCACCGCACCAAATGTAAGTGCTGAACCAAAGACTTCCCCGCACATACGGCTCAGTACCCCGGTTCCTGCCATAGACATTGTAATAACCGGGCGGTCTGCATAGCATCGTCTCATTTCTTCCGTGGCAGACAAAAGTGTCAGAAGATCTTCCGTGCTCTGCGGCATCACCGCAATCTTTGGAATATCAGCTCCAAGTTCCTGCATTTTTCGCATACGTGCAATCAGTTCTTCCTTCGATGGCGTCTTCCTAAAATCGTGGTTGGACGCAATCACCTTTACTCCACATTCATGTGCTGTTTTTATCACTTTTTCCACATACGTGTCCCCAGTAAATGCTTCTACGTCCACAATATCCACATACCCGCTTTTCGCAATTTTTTCATTCAGCTCTACATATTCATCTAATTCTATCGTGCGCTCGCCACCTTCCTTCGCGGTGCGAAATGTAAAAAGAATCGGTGTCTCTCCAAGAATATCTCTCAACTGCTTCGCAGCATTTTCCACACTTTCGTAATTTTTCACTTCCTCGAACCAGTCCACACGCCACTCTACTACATCTGCTCCTATCTCACAGATATGCTTCGCCTGATTCAAAATCTCATCTATCGTCTTACCAACAATCGGCACACAGATTTTCGGAATACCCTCACCGATCGCAACATTTCTTACTACTACAGGTTTCATAATCTAGTCCTTCCAGCTAATATTTGCCTCCAGTATATCACAAATATAAAAAAGGGGACACCGTTAATCGCTGATGGAGCCGTAGTACTTCGACGTTTTGCTACGTCTCCCGTTTATTTTTTAACACTTGCAATTCTTCATTTTTTTTGCTATACTCCATACCTGTACGAAAATTTTATATAGAACTATGGTATAATTGGAAACGACACAAGTGTATGCTTGATAACGAACAACACAAGTGTCTTTTTTGTACTCTTTTTTAACTAATTACCAAATATTTCAAAAAAAAGGAGAACCAATTATGCCAAAAAATTTATTTCAAAATGTTATTTTCACACTGATGATGTCATTCCTTATGGTTTATGTAATGATTTGCTACAACATTTCCCTAAATATTGGTGGAATGAGTAACGAAGTCTTCCTTATGGCTTTTGGCGAAATGAAGATTATGTGGCCAGTCGCATTTTTACTGGAATTCTTTATCGTAGACAAGCTTGCTCATGCACTTGCATTTCGCATAGTCACACCAAATGACAGACCGATTGTAATCACACTTGCTATTTCTGCTATGATCATCTGCATTATGTGCCCGGTCATGAGTCTGATTGCAACTGTACTGTTCAAAAATGCTGGTTCAAACATTATTTCCACATGGTTTCAGACCACATTTTTCAATTTCCCAGTCGCATTTTTCTGGCAGATGTTCTACTGCGGACCATGCATCCGTTTTATCTTTGGAAAAATGTTCCCGGAGAAAAAAGAAGCTACTACCTCTGATGTCGTAGCAGAATAGACCGATATTAAAAATGTAACATAAAATTAAGAAGTTGTGATGTTGAGGGAGGTTCCGCACATCGCAACTTCTTATTTTATTTCAATTCTTATTTATCTTTTACTATAAAATATTCCTGCGGCTTCTTTTCTGGTGCATCGGAAGGAAGTCCTTTTTCTTTTCTCGGACTGTCTGCGTGTTTATGCCACTCAAACCAACCTCCATCGTATACATGAATGTCTTCCCATCCCATTGCATATGCGTAAAAATAGGTTTCACTTGCTCTCCATCCAGTTCCACAATGGAATGACACTCTCTTATCTGGTGCAATTCCCCACAATTTCCAACGATCTGCCATCATATTATAGTTAAACATTGTATTATCTACATTACGATAATCCTCCATACTGTATGGGTCAGATCCAGCATATCCAAATCTTGAATTTGCAATATCACCTGCTTCTCCAATATAAGTATATCCACTGATTTTTCCAAGATATTCATCCCAGCTTCTGATGGATGCGACAACACTATTTTTATCATTTACTACATCCATTTCTTCATCGTAATCATAAAATACATCTGGATTTACTGGAACAGTTGCTCCAAATGACACTTTTTGTGGTTCATTGTTTCCCTTTTCCAGTTCTCTTCCCTGGAGTGTCCACAATGTTTTTCCACCATTCAGGATTCGGATATCTTCTACACCTGCATATTTTAAGATTGCTGCTGTTCTGGCAGCTGCCGTTGTTGCTGCTGTTGTTCCGTAAAGAATAACCGTTGTATCTTTTGTAATACCTGCTTCTTCCAGGTTTTTCTGAATATCTGCGTCTTTAGGTCTATTCCAAATCTTATACTGCTCTTCCAACGGAATATTCTCATAATCTGCCACTGCACGTGGTCCTGGAATATGATTCATTGTATTTGTATTTACATAATAAGCTCCAGGAATATGACCTTGCTCATATTCTTCACTTGGTTCTTTTAATGAAACTTCACAGATTTTATAATCTCCGCCGTTATAAGTTTCTGGTTTCTTTCCATCCACCAGATCCTGAACCCACTGTGGATATACATACATTTCATAATGCTTCAATTGGTCAGTTTCTTTTCCAGCTTCTACATAAGCATCATAACCACCTTCTAACACAGAAATATTTTTAAACCCAAGTTTCTGATACTTCTGTGCATCCTCTTCAGATACATCTTGATTGGAATATAATACGGTTGCTTTATCAAGATCTAACCCACGGCGTTCAATCTCATTTTCCATAGTTGTTCCGATTGCCGCATCATTTTCAATATCCATATCAAGCCATGATTCTGGGAAATCAATGGCTCCTTTAATATGACCACCTTTTCCGTCTTCTGTCTCCCAGCCAATGTACTGCTCTTCTTCACGGATATCGATAACTTGAGTATCTGTCGTATTCAGATCATCAATTGATACCGTTCCAATTTCCCCTGTGGCTTTTTGTTCGGTCTTTGCTTCTTCTTTTTTCCCCGCATCTTTGCTGCCACATGCTGTAACTCCTACCACAAGCATCGCTGCCATAAGTACAAGAACTACTCGTTTTTTCATTACTTCTTTTCCTCTCTTTCTCTTTTTGTAATTATATCGATACCTCTCATAATGATATATGCAGCGAAAATTCCAGTCGCATATAAGAGAATTGTATCCTTCCACCCAAGGCTCAGATAATTCCGGTACATTTCCATAATGTAACTTCCAAAGCTCTTTTCTCCCATATTTGCACGATTAAATAGATAGTAAAATAAATAAGAAAATGGTTTTAGTAAAAATGTCAGCAACACCACCGTTAATATATAACGCATAATATGCATATTTTTCTTGTACCAGCACGTTCCGATTACAACAGCTTCTAATATCTGAAATAATAAAACATAAATAATAGTTCCACTACCAATTCCAATATTATTAAGCACCACGCTCACCAGAATTGTATAAGCCGCTCCTGCAAGTGGCCCCAATGACATACTTACCAGAATTGTCGGAACACTGTTCGCATAAATCACTTTGGGAACCGCAAAATATATCGGTAAAATTGCAGTAATCCCACTCATTACCATACTGAGCAATACAACTAGCACTATTCTTACGATTTCTTTTTTCTTTATTTCCATAACTTCAACCCCGTCTTTTAATCACTGATTTTTTTAATAAATGCTAACATAAATTAATTTTTATCTCCAATATAAAAAAAGCATCACTTCATGAATAAAATTCATGAAGTGGTGAGACTTCAACTTTCAATATATTCTTTCATAATCTCCGCGATTGCTTCCATTCCGTTCTTATAGTAAATATTATAGATTAGCTCATATGGTTCCTCACTTTTCAAAAATTTACATGTTTTGTGATCATATTTATAAAGATTGTTCTCAAATCTCGCGATTCCCTGGCCACATTCCACAAGCGCCCTGGCCTCTAATTCCGAAAAGACGTATTTGATATGACAGTCTTTGCATTCCTTATATTCTTTTTTATAATTCTTTGCCATCGCCGGCAAATTAAGATTTCGGTCTCTGGCAAGCACAATCAGATTCTGACCCGCCAGCTCTTTCAAATGTATTTTTTCTTTTTTATAAAATGGGTGTACATTTGCTACCAAAAAACCAGCCTGACGGACGATTGCGTTTTTTAACTCCCACTTTCCTTCGGGCGCTCTTTCATAGTCATAGCCTATAATGATATCCAGTTTCTCTTCTGGAACACCGTATCTATTCGCCCATTCGATGTTTTTTTCTGGAAATGTTTCTTCCAGAATTCTATTTAATTTTACAAATCTTTTCGTCTCATAAATATCAATAAAACCGATCTGTATGGTTCTTCGATTTTGCTTTAAATTTTGAATTTTTGTTAATGTATCTTGATGAATTACAAGCACACTTTCGCATTCCTGATAAAAAATCTTCCCTGCCTCTGTCAAAGTTATATTTCCAGGTTTCCGAATTAATAACTGCGCCCCCAAATCCCGTTCCACCTTTGTGATTGCATGGCTGAGCGCAGTCTGTGCCACAAAATTTTTCTCTGCAGCACGTGTAAAACTTTTCAAGTTCACAATATCTACAAAATATTGTAGTGTATTATAATTCATTGGTATTCCTCCTTTTATAATCTTACTATTTCACAACCAATGTCGTATAATACGCTGCCTTTTCTGGCATCTCTTCGACGCTATGATAGATCCTTTCATCTTCCATTCCACAGTTCTCGATCATCTGTGCTTCCATATTCAGCTCTTGTAAAATCCGTTTTACGTCCGCTAATTTCGAAGCTGCCTTCATAAGAATCTTATTTCCCGGAAGTTCCAATGCTTCTTCTATATCATAACTGGATGGAATAATATGAAGTTGTTCTGATCTATCTGCAAGGCTGTCTCCCAGTTTGGCTGCAACTGCACAAAATGATGGAACTCCATTAATAATCTCTGCATCATATCCACACTTTTTTACAATACGCTGGATATAAATATAAGTGGAATAAACCGTTGGATCTCCAAGTGTCAAGTATGCCACATTTTTACCTTCATCCAGTTTCTTTATGATTTCTTCTGATGCTTTTTGATAATTCTTTTCTAAAATTTTCCGGTCTTTCGTCATCGGTGAAGACAGTCCCAGACATTCTTTCTGATCCATATCCTTCACAATTCCAGATGCAATTTTATAACTGATTGCATGTTCTTTTCCATCAGCAGGCACTGCGATTACCGGACAATTCTTAATCGTCTCCACTGCCAAGTACGTCATTAACTTAGGATCTCCCGGGCCAACACCGACACCATATAATTTCCCACTCATTTTTTATAATTCCTCATTCATATTTTTATTCCCACATAATTCTGTATCCAATCAGGAACACCCTGATTCACAAAAAGGGATGCCGCAAAATACAATTTGGGACGTAGCATTTTTATATTTTACTACGTCCCAGACCCATTCATTTTTAACTTAATATTCCATCCATGAATGTAATAATTCCTGCTTCGACTTCATTTTTTATCTCTGCATAATTATGTATTTCATGACGATATCCAGAATACAGCTTTGTTGTTACTGTATGGCCGGTCTGTATCAACCAGTTACTTACCTGGTAGACGCCTACTCCGTATTCGCCGACTGGATCCTGGTCTCCTGCGATGTTGTAAATTGGCAGGTCGATTGGAACTTTATCTGCCCACTTGGTTCCTTCGATCTGTTCCATCATTTGTATAAAATCATAGATTGAACGGTTACTGGTTGGTCTTGTAAATGCGTCAAATGGGTCTTCTGCATGGTCGCGTTGTACATAAGGATCTGCGCAGATCCACTCATTTCCGATACTGATCTCGCCACACCGCTCGCACATCCAGCCCATCAGTTCCCCTGCAAATTCTGGATTAGATTCCTCGCCGTGTCCGGCATCAATTACTTCTTTCAGCTTTTCTCCCACTTCTTTTGCTCCGCGGAAGATTCCGGTTGTACCGCAAATAGTAGCTCCTGTCAGTTCATCTCCATATTTTGCAATGAAATCTCTTGTTATAAAGGATCCCATGCTGTGACCAAACAAGAAATATGGCAAGTCTGGATATTTTTCGCACACAATTTCTTTTAATGTATGCTCATCTTCCATCATGGTATGCGGACCTTTATCTCCCCAGTCGCCCCATACCTCATTGACCATAGCTGTCTTTCCATGACCGACATGGTCGTCTGCTGCCACAATATACCCTGCATCTAAAAATGCAGAAATCATATGTAGATAACGTCTGGAATGTTCGCCGAATCCATGAATCACCTGAACGATTCCCTTCGGCTTACAAGCCGGAACATAAATCCACCCTTGAACCTGATCGCGTCCGTTAAAAGACGCAAATGATACTTCATGCAACATAATGACATACCTCCTTTTATATCTCAACCGCACAGCCATTGCATTTTCTAATAGTTTCTGTGCGGTCATAATCAAGGATATTTATTTCATAATTGGCTTTAACGCCTCAGATAATTTATCTTTTTCAGCCTGCGCCTCCGCAAGATCCTTACCAAGCGTTGTGTAATAAATCTTAATCTTCGGCTCCGTTCCGGAAGGACGAACGATAACTGTCTCGTTGTTCTCCAGCTTATAAATAAGTACATTTGCAGCCGGAAGACCTGTCTCTTCTGGTTTCTTATAATCCGTAACCTTCACAACTTTATATCCAGCAATCTCCTCAAGTGGCTTGTCTCTTAATCCCTGCATGATTTCAGACATCCGATCCATACCACTAAGTCCCGGGAACTCAAAGCTGTCGATTTTATTCAAATAACGTCCATACTCGGAATAAATTTCTTCCATTCTCTGCTTCAGAGAACTTCCGATGCTTCTATAATAAGCAGCCATCTCGCAAATCAACATAGATCCGATAATAGCATCTTTATCACGTACATATGGACCAGCCAGATATCCATAGCTCTCCTCAAATCCGAAAATGAAACGGTCAACTTCGCCTGCTGCCTCAAGACCTGCAATCTGATCTCCAATCCATTTAAATCCTGTCAGTACACTTCGAAGCTCTACTCCATAATGCTCTGCAACTGCATCTGCAAGTGGTGTTGATACGATAGATTTCACTGCTACCGGATTCGTTGGCATCGTACCTTTCTCTATACGTCCTGCACAAATGTAGTCAAGAAGCAGAACTCCGACTTCATTTCCACTGACGAGTTCGTAAGAACCATCCGGACACTTCATTGCAATACCAACACGGTCTGCATCCGGGTCAGTTGCAAGCATCAAGTCTGCGCCAGTCTCCTTTGCAAGATTCAGTCCCTTCTCAAGTGCCTCGAAAATCTCCGGATTCGGATAACTACATGTTGTGAAATATCCATTTGGATACTCCTGCTCAGGAACAATTGTAATGTCTGTAATTCCAATGTCTTTCAATACCTGTGTGACCGGAACAAGTCCTGATCCATTGAGCGGACTGTATACAAGCTTCAGTCCTGCTGTCTTGCAAAGTCCCGGGCGAACCTGTCTCTCCTCGATTGCATCATAAAGAGCTCTCTTACAATCATCACCAACAAAACGGATCAGTCCCTCTTCAACCCCCTGTGCAAATGGCATGTATTTTGCACCAGTCAGAACATCCGTCTTCTGAATCTCTTCATAAACAATTGCTGCCGCATCATCTGTCATCTGACATCCATCCGGACCATATGCTTTATATCCATTATATTTCGCTGGATTATGAGATGCTGTTACCATAACACCTGCATTACAATTATAATAACGTGTTGCAAATGAAAGAGCCGGTACAGGCATCAATGCATCATAGATCCGAACCTTGATTCCATTCGCTGCCAGCACACTTGCCGCATTCTTCGCAAATACATCACTTTTAATACGACTGTCATAGCTGATTGCTACTGTCTGCGTTCCACCCTGTGTCTTTACCCAGTTCGCCAGCCCTTGCGTAGCCTGACGTACAACATAGATATTCATCCGGTTCGTACCTGCTCCAAGAACACCTCGAAGTCCTGCAGTTCCAAACTTAAGCGCAACTGCAAAACGCTCCTTGATCTCCTCGTCATTTTCTTCGATTCTCGCCAGTTCCGGCTTCAGATCCGCATCCTCCAGATCAGCCTCCATCCAACGTTTGTAATCATCCTGATACATATTCTACCACTCCTGACTCATATTCTTTTTTGCTTCTTTTCATATGTAAGATGCCTACGGCATCAGATAAGTTAAATATACCATATTTCTGTTATGACATCAATTAAAGACGCTCATTTATGGACATAGTTTTTATCCATAACTTTATATCAAATTGTAAATAGATGTTCCTAATTTTCTATTCAAGAATGCCGAGGCATTCTTGATGCGAGGTGCGCGTCATGCAATTGCATGACATACTTCTACTGCGCACCTCTGTAAGTCTACACTCCGTTTCGGTCGGCGCAAAACCATTGTCCACCGGACAATGTGCGCCCTGCCGGAGGCTATATCAGCTGAGGGATTGACTCCCACCACTGATACCAGCTTGTTTCTTCTCACCACCTATAGAGGTGGAAGACATCTCCCAGCTGATATATCTTTTCAGCAAAAATGTACAAAAATATGGAAATGTGTGAATATCATTCTCTATCCCTATATTCCCTTTAATTAATTTTATTCCAAACTTGATATCCGGGTAATTTTCACTTTTAATTAATGTCCGTAAAGACTTTGACCGTCCATTGGTTGCCTTTACCTCCACCGGCACAAGAGAATCTCTCGTCCTTACAAAAAAGTCTTCCTCCAGCGTAGCATTTTCTTTTTTATAATAGTACAGACCATACCCGCTTTTCACGAGTGCTTCAGCTACGACATTCTCATACAAAGCGCCCTTATATACATTCATATTTTTATTCGCACGCAAATCTTCCTGAGCTTCCTCATCCAGCATCGCTACCAGCATTCCCGTATCAAAATAATAAAGCTTATACTTTTCTTCATCATAATTACCTTTTAATGGCAATTCCGGATATTGCAGACAATAACATACATTTACAAGTCCCGTATCCTTCAGCCATTCTATACACCCTCGATAATCTTTGAACCTTGCTCCTTTTGCCACTTTCGATATTTGGAATTTTTTATTATCCTTCGCAAGCTGCACCGGGATATGCTGAAATACATTCAATATACGAGTCTGATCCAATCCGTCAGCATACTTGCGGATATCTTCCTTGTAGTCTTCCAAAAGCTGCGTCTGCATCTGTAATGTTCCTGTAAATGTATTCGTGCTGATATATTCCCGAACCACTGCCGGAAGTCCCCCTAAAATACAATAATCAAGAAATGCTTCCTCAAATGTATAAAGCTCTGCCTTTCCAAATGCTTTCCCTTGGCACATATGCTCCAGCATATCTTCTATCACATCGTCTTGATATCCCTTCGCCCACAAAAATTCCTCAAAATCCATAGAATACATCGTGTAATCATTCTTGTATCCAACACTGTTACTTTCAATCCTCTGATATGAAATTCCCAGCAAAAACCCGCTGCATATAATGTCAAATCGTCCGTCCTGAGCAAAAAATTTAAGAGAAGTCGCAATCTCCGGAAATTCCTGCAACTCGTCAAAAAATATCAATGTTTCCTCCGGAATAAACTGCTTCTGCGGATCAATTCTGGAAATGCTTTTTACAATCTCATCCGCCCCATATCCGTCCACAATAATTGTACGATACTTTGGCTCCTCCACAAAATTAATTTCTATAACCGAAGTATAATTTTCTTCTGCAAACTTACGGATAGACTCCGTCTTTCCAATCTGCCTTGCACCTTTGATAATCAAAGGCTTACGTTCCTCACTATTTTTCCATTCTTTCAAATAATCATCTATTTTCCGTCTCAAATACATACAATTCACCTCACATACTAAGATTACCATATTTTCATTGTTTATTCAATGTTTCAACAATTTCATGAGCGAATTATTTGCTCTATCTCACAATTTTATGAGCGAATTTAATACTTATATTCACAATTTTATGAGTGAATCTCCTACATACATTTACACTTTTATGAGCAAATTGCATACATCACAACCAACGCAACATCCCATCATAAAATTCTATATTTAAGCACAACTAAAAAGCACGCAGAGGATTGTGTGATTTTTGTCATGACTGCGAGCATAGCTTGATTTTCGGAACTTTGTCTGAGCCTGTCCTTTAGGCGAGTTTGCGTAGAAAATCAATAATATGCAGCGCAGCAGTCATAGAAAATCATTCATATCTGCGTGCTTTTAGTTGTGCAACTTATATTAAATTTTATCCTAGATGTATCCCATCAATTTCGGCAGCCACAGGCTTAAGTTCGGGATATATGTTACGAGCATCAGTACTACAAAGATTGCTGCAAAATATATGAGCAACTGTCTGAATACTGTCTCAATCTGTACTTTACCGACTTTAACACCAACAAACAGTGTTGTTCCAACCGGTGGTGTGATTGTTCCGATACACAGGTTGAAGATCATCATGATACCAAAGTGGATAGTGTCCATTCCAAGTGCGGTACATACCGGCAGGAAGATCGGTGTGAAGATCAGGCAGGCCGGTGTCATATCCATAAATGTTCCGACAATCAGAAGGATAATATTGATCAGGAACAGGATAACAAACTTGTTGCTGCTTACGGAAAGCAGTGCTGTAGATACCAGTTCTGGAATATTTGTAAATGCCATAACCCATGACATGATGCTGGATACACCGATCAGGAAAATGATGATACCCGTCATCTCAGCACTATCCAGAAGGATTTTCGGCAGTTCTTTGATCTTGATTGATTTGTATACAAATAATGACAGAAGCAGGCTGTATACTACGGCCACTACGGAACCTTCTGTTGCAGTGAAGATACCGAAGATGATTCCACCGATTACGATTACAATCAGAAGCAGACAAGGCAGAGCCTGAAGGATGATCTTTCCAGCTTCAGATGCTGTAAAACGTGTTTTTGCACGGTAGCCTTTTTTCTTGGCAATCACATATACTACTAACATACAAGCAAGTCCCCAGAGGATTCCCGGAATGTAACCAGCCATGAAAAGGGCTGCTACGGAAGTTCCTCCACTGACCAGTGAGTATGTGATCATTACGTTACTTGGCGGGATCAGAAGTCCTGTCGGTGCAGTTGCAATGTTAACTGCAGCTGAGAAGTTCGGGTCATATCCCTCTTCTTTCTCGATTGGTCCGATGATAGATCCCATAGCAGAAGCTGCTGCTGTACCAGATCCGGAAATAGAACCGAATAACATATTTGCAAGGATGTTTGTCTGAGCAAGTGCTCCAGGAGCGCGTCCTGTAATTAATTTTGCAAAGTTAATCAGTCTTACGGCGATACCACCTTTATTCATAATATTTCCTGCAAGAATAAAGAACGGGATAGCAAGCAGGCTGAATACAGAGATACCGGAGAAGATTCTCTGGCATCCGGTCAGTACGGCTACATTCAAATCCATGATTGGAAGAATTGCACATACGGAAGATACACCAAGTGCTACTGCGATCGGCACACCGGCAATCAGCATGATAATCAAGAGGACTAAAATAATCAGTCCGGATACAAGTGCAGTGTTCATAATTATTTCTCCTCCTCTTCTTTTCTCTCGTAACCTTTACACAGATCAACTACATTTAAAATTCCATAAATCGCAATCAGGATTCCGGAAATCGGAACGACTGCATATACCTGTCCCATCATAACTCCAAGGGAAGCTGTCTTCTGAGTCATAGTCAGTCCCATAATGTTAAATCCGCCATATATCAGTACGATGACTGCAAATGCAATGACAAGGATTTCCAACACGATTTCCAACACTTTTCTCTGTGCAGGTGCCAGCTTGTCTACGACAAATGTCATTCTCATGTGGTCACGTTTTCCGAATACATAAGCTGTTGCAAACATGGCCATCCATGCAAATGAATATGTCAGAAGCTCTTCGGAAATGGTACTCGGGTTATTAAATATGAATCTTGTAATAATCTGATAGCTTCCTACAACTACCATTAATGCAAAGAGGAGTATACAAATGGTTCCAACAATTTTATCTAACCATTTTCTAATTGTATGTAATGTTTCCATTTATTTTCCCTCCCCTTCGTATTGTTTGTTATATTTCTGAATATGCTCATACAGATCCTTGATATTCGGATTGTCTTCCAGCATTTCTTTCTGTACGTTCTTTACTTTATCTTTGAAAAGACTGATGTCCGGATAAATAAATTGAACTCCCATATCTTCTTCTGCTGTCTTCTTAGCGGTCTCTACATCTGTCTCCCAATCTTTGAGCTCTGTCTCTGTAGAAAGTCTTGCAGCTTCCTCAAATACTTCTCTGTCTTCCTCGCTCATGTCATTGAGGAGCTTGTAGTTTGCAATCAGAACGTCCGGAATCATCTGATGCATCGTGTAGCTGTAGTATTTTGCAACCTCACCATGCTTATTATCTGTCAGAGCAAGCTCATTGTTCTCTGCTCCATCAATAACTCCCTGCTGAATTGCTGTATATACCTCTCCAAATGACATCGGAGATGCAGCTGCGCCAAATGCATTACACATCTTGATACTTGCCGGGCTCTGCTGCACACGCATCTTCAGACCTTTCAGGTCATCTGGTGTATTGATTGCTTTCTTTGCATAGAAGTTTCTTGTACCTACGTTGTACCATGTTACAACCTGAAGTCCTGTATCCTCTGTAGATGCATAAATTTTATTCATGTAATCTGTATCATTCATAGCTGCAAAATAAGCGTCCTCAGATGTAAACAGATACGGCATACTGAATACTTCATATACATCGGCAAATATTTCAAGGTTCGGTGTTCCGGCAATCGTAAAGTCAATCGCACCAGTCTGAGTCAGCTCAATTGCTTTTGTCTGTCCACCAAGAAGCTCATTTGGATAAAGCTGAACTTCATACTTGTCACCGAGTTTCTCCTCGACATACTTTTTAAATGTCTCCATACCCTTGTACTCAGGGTGTTCCTCAGACTGTGAAAGAGCCACACGGATAATACGCTTCTTTGAAGAGGAATCCGATTTGCTTCCACATCCCGTTATCAGCATTCCTGCCATGCATACACAGACAGCTGCACTGACAATTCGTTTCCATTTCATCATCTTTGGAGTCTCCTTTCGATACCATGCTTTTCTGGTTAACTGTTATATTTTTGCAGCCTCTCACTCCTTCATTGTGTAAGAGCTTACATTCTGTTATAAAGTATATGTCAAAATCTTGACGAAAGCAAGGTCGTTTTTATTGACTTTTCCGACAAATTATTGTATATATTTTTGTATAATATCCACAAGTTATTGGCTATTTTTATTTCCCCTTATAGTTTTAGAAGTTTTAATTTTTATTTGTGTAAGCGTTTACATCTTTTCATGGCATATAAACTGAATTTTCAAACTTTTAGTATAGATTTCAAACTAAAAAAGGTCCACCGGACCTTTTTGTCGTATGCTTGGCAACAAAAGGCAGTTTCGGTAAGTCTGCTCTATTTGGCTGACTTTTACGAAACTGCCTTTCATACTTAGAACTTTGTAAATATGTGAAATTATCAAAGTACTATATCATTCTCTATTTTTATGTCTTTTTTGTCTTTTTTATTCTTACAACTTACATACGTTGACCGGCTTGCCGTCAAGATAAGCGGTCACGTTATCGAATACAATCTTTGCTCTTCTTACCATAGACTCCTCGGAGATGAATGCCTGATGAGGTGTCAATAATGTATTCTTAGCCTGAAGCAATGGATAATCTGCCGGGATCGGCGGCTCCATATCAAATACGTCAACGCATGCATATCCAAGCTTGCCATCATTCAGCGCTTTCGCAAGTGCCTCGTTGTCTACGATTGGTCCTCTTGCACAGTTGATGAAGATTGTGTTCTCATTCATAAGTGCAATCTTATCTGCTGACAGGAATCCTCTTGTCTCTGCATTCAGTGGAAGGTTCAGTGATACGATATCACTTGTTGATAATACTTCCTCTAATGATTTATACTCGATTCCAAGTGCTTTTGCTTCCTCAGACTCACTTCTGTTGTAAGCGATAACTTTAGCGCCAAATGCCTGGAATAATTTTGCTGCCATGAGTCCGATCTGTCCAAGTCCAATAATTCCGACCGTTCTTCCGCAGATTTCTTTTCCTCCAAGGCCTGCACTTGTTCCACCATTTCTTACAAGTCCGTCAGCTTTTACTACATGTCTTAATGCGTCAATCGCCATACCAATGATAAGCTCGGCAACTGTCTGGTTTGAGTACCCTGCTGCATTACAGATCATAATATTTTTCTCTTTACACTTGTCTGTTCCGATGTGGTCAATTCCTGTAAATGCTACAGATAACATCTTCAGTGCGTCCGCTTTCTCTACAACCTCTGTCGGATACGGATTGTTAGCGATCATAACAATGTCGCAGCCTTCACTTCTCTTGGCAAGTTCTGCTGGATCTGTTGTTTTAGTATCATAATATACGAATTCATGTCCCTTTTCTGTAATCGGTGCTGATAAATCATCAATAACTTCTTTTGATACTCCAATTGGTTCTAATAATGCGATTTTCATTTTTTTCACGCTCCCTTTCTGTCTGTATTTTATAAATATTATAACCTCATGTCAATACATGGATATACTAAAACTTAAATACATTTTTATCTATTTTTTTCCGGCTTTCTGTAAATCCACTCATAACGAAGCATAATTTTTACTTTCCGGTTCTTGCCATCTCTCAACACTTCAGCTTCAATTTGAAATAATTATGTCCGATTGCCGTAAGCCAGTCTGCTATGTGGCTCATAAATCTCTACTCTCACACCGGTATCTGTGCCGGTGTTATTCCTGTTCTTTTATGTTAAAATCCCTGCTTTTTATAGTTGTAAAGTACCTGAAGTAATTTTTCACCATCTACAGGTTTTGTCAGATGTTCATTCATACCTGCTTCTTTTGTCTTTCTCATGTCTTCTACAAATGCATTTGCTGTCATGGCAATGATCGGGATACTTTTTGCATCAGCACGGTCAAGACTTCGAATCGTCTTTGTTGCCTCAATTCCATCCATATTCGGCATCATAATATCCATAAGGATTGCTTCGAGTTCGCCCTCCCGGCTGTTTTTAAATGCTTCTACTGCCTGAAGTCCATCTCTTGCGACCTCTACGACTGCCTTATCTTCCTCCAGCATAAACTGGGCGATCTCCAGATTCAGGTCATTATCCTCTACGACCAGGATCTTCATGCCACTAATGTCTGGTTTCTGTTCCTCTATGGTCTTTGGCACATTTTCACTGCGATTAATCGCAAATGGCAATGTTACAGTAAATGTGGTTCCTTCTCCTTCTTTACTCTCGACATCAATAGAGCCTGTCATTTCCCGGACAATTCTCTGGACAATGGACATTCCAAGTCCGGTTCCCTGATACTTTGTTCTGGCTTCTCCCGCTCCTTGTACGAACGGCTGGAATAATTTATCTTCTATGAAAGATTCACTCATACCAATTCCATTGTCTGCGACCTTGAACTCAAACAAAGCAGTCTTATCGTTCTGCATAATTTCGTTTACAGTCAGATGTATCTCTCCACCCTTTTTATTATATTTGACCGCATTACTGAGCAGGTTCAGAAGTATTCTTCTCATATGTAACGGGCTTCCGATCAGCTCATTATGGCAGATTCCCGTCATATCCCAAAAAACCGTCAATCCTTTTTCTTCTGCCTGAGTCTCCATAATGGTCTGAAGTTCTTTCATCTCCTTTTCCAGTTCAAATGGAATCTGTTCTAACTGAATCTTACCACTCTCCAGTTTGCTCATATCCAGCACATCATTAAGGAGGTCCAACAGGTGTCCGGAGGCTTTTTGAATTTTATCCAGGCATTCATCTACCTTATTCTGGTCGGAACAATTCTTTTTGATAACCTCGACCATTCCCATTATGCCATTGATCGGCGTCCGTATATCGTGGGTCATATGTGACAGAAAGTCGCTCTTCGCCTGATTTGCCCGCATGACTTCCTGGCTGGATTTTTCTAATTCTGACTGATATTCCAGAAGCGTCGCAATGTAATGCTGCTTCCTGGAATAGTCTGCTTTTAGTATGCTCAGAAGAAACATAACAAATAACCATGTGATCAGATATGCTACATAAAAGACTTTATTCTGCTCTATAACATAACTAAGGGAACGATTTCTTGAATAGTTCACGATCCATTTATTTTCCAGTCTTGCAAGCGTTCCCTGATTCGCATAATACTTAAGGATTGTATTCATCTGGTCTCTTAATTCTTCTTTGTCTTCCCACACGCCAAATGTCAGGAAGCTGTTCATGATCGTAAGGCTTGGTACAACACTCAGATTTTCTTTCTCGATAATCTTCTCTGCAACAGCCTCATGGCAGATTCCATAATCCACCTCACCATTTTCGACTGCTTTCAAAATCTCTGAATTCGTGTTGTACTCCACATACTCGCACTGCAGATCATACATTGTCATAATTACAGATCTTGCCATCACTGCAACTTTCTTGTTCGCAAGAGCACCGATACTCTCAATCTTATTCTTTCCATATATATTAAGCTGGTCTGTTGTCACCGGAACTGTCTTTAATACATGCTGCATATTTGAAAATGTCTCCAGACCGAGAATTGCATCTGCTTTTCCCTCCTCCAGATTCTGCCGGCACGTCATCCAGTCACCACACTCGAATTCCAGCCGCATTCCAAGCTGATTAGCAACCATCGTGATCAACTCCACGTTAAGACCGGATAAATTCCCGTCCGCATCATAAAATGACATTGGGCAAAACCCATCATCAACCGCCACGCGGAGTACCGGAGCACTCTCATCTGTCACTTCCTGCCTGGCTTCTACGACTGGCTCTTTCGCAAATACGCCGATCTGGACCGCGGTAAAGAAAAGCGGAATACAGATTCCAACAATAATTGCAATCATTATCAGCATATTCATCTGTCTGTTCCTTATCATTTTCCCCTCTGTCATAGTATATCCTCACACCCTATAATTATCTCAAATTATCTCTAATCTACCATTACCACCATTGCTGCGATATGGATTGCAGAAATATGTAGAAAAATATGTTATAATATCATATACAGTATATCACTTTTTAGCATAACTGTCAGCTCCAAGTTAATCAATAGTGAAAAATCTATCCCAAAAGTGAATATAAATAATTCAAGAATATCATCAGTATTTCTTACAACATTTAATTTCATCAAATTTTTAAATAACAGGTGCATTTTCTCCGAAAATATGGTTCAATAAATTCAAGTCGAACATTTTATATTATTGCCAGGAGAAAACTGGCATTTGGAGGTTTTCATGACAAAAGAAGATATTAAATATCAGGCATATATCCAGATATTAAAAGAAGAATTAATACCGGCTATGGGGTGTACCGAGCCAATTGCTCTGGCTTACGCTGCTGCCAAAGCCCGTGAAGTGCTGGGCTGCATACCGGAGCGCGTACATATCGGAGCAAGCGGAAGCATTATTAAAAATGTAAAAAGTGTAATCGTTCCGAACACGAATCATTTAAAAGGAATCCCGGCCGCTGCTACAGCCGGAATCATTGCCGGAGATGCTTCTAAAGAACTGGAAGTTATCTCTGATGTAACAGAAGCACAGACAAAAGAAATGGCAAAGTATCTCGAAGAAACTGAGATTACCGTCGAGCATATTGATAACGGCTGTATCTTCGACATCATCGTTGAAGTATTTGCCGGAAAGGATTCTGCTAAAGTCCGTATTGCCAACTATCATACAAACATTGTAAGAATTGAAAAAAATGGAAAAATCCTTCACTATGTACCAGTTGAAGGTGCAAGCGAAGAAGGACTGACTGACCGTACTCTTTTGGATGTAAAGTCTATCTGGGATTTTATTAATATGGCTGACATCGACGATATCCGTGAAGTCCTGTCCCGTCAGATTGAGTATAACAGCGCAATCGCCGATGAAGGACTCGCCGGAAATTACGGTGCAAATATTGGAACTGTACTTCTTAATACTTACGGCAACGACGTCCGCACACGCGCAAAAGCTCGCGCTGCTGCCGGATCTGATGCGCGAATGAATGGCTGTGAGCTTCCGGTCGTTATCAACTCCGGAAGTGGAAATCAGGGAATGACCTGTTCTCTCCCTGTTCTGGAATATGCAAAAGAGCTACACACTAACGAAGATAAGACTTACCGCGCACTGGCACTTTCCAATCTGATCGCAATCCACCAGAAAACCGGAATCGGGCGCCTCTCTGCTTACTGCGGAGCTGTCAGCGCCGGAGCCGCTGCCGGAGCTGGGATCGCATACTTGTGCGGCGGTGGATATGAAGAAGTGATCCATACTGTTGTCAACGCACTCGCGATCGTATCCGGTATGGTCTGCGACGGAGCAAAAGCTTCCTGTGCAGCCAAAATCGCAGCTTCTGTAGATGCCGGAATACTTGGTTACAATATGTACCTGCAGGGGCAGCAGTTCTACGCCGGTGATGGCATCATCACAAAAGGAATCGAGGGAACCATTGATAATGTGGGACGTCTCGGAAAAGACGGCATGAAAGAGACAAATGAAGAAATCATTCGGATTATGATCAATGATTAATAAATGGAATTCATCTCAGGTAAAGATTTCAATTGACGAATGGACATGGAAGTAATATCATCAAAAGCGCAGGAAAACCGTTTCATTTATATGAGCGGATATCCTGCGCTGTTTAGTTTTACACCAGGGAGAGATATTATGACACAGGATATGACGAAGGGTAAGATTATGCCCATGCTTATTAGATTTACAATTCCACTTGTACTGGGAAATCTGTTCCAGCTTACTTACAACGCCGTAGACAGCATTATTGTGGGACATTTTATCGGAAAAGAGGCACTGGCTGCGGTCGGTATCTGCAATCCGGTCACGACATTGGTCATTCTGTTTCTGAATGGTCTGTGCATGGGCGCGAGTATTCTGATCGGCACGTATTACGGGGCGAAAGATTACGATACTCTCTCACGCCAGATCAGTACGACTATGATTTCAGGATCTGTATTTTCTGTAATTCTAACCATTCTCAGTATTGGAATTGCGAAATCACTTCTCAGATTGCTACAGGTAGACGCATCTATTTTGGATATGACGACTTCTTACCTTCGCATCATATTTGTAGGACTTATGTTTACATTTTTATATAATTTTTTCTCCAGTACATTAAGAGCCCTCGGAGACAGTAATTCACCACTGTATTTTTTGATCATAAGTGCGATTCTTAATGTTTTCGGAGATTTGTTTTTTATCATTGTACTGAAAGCAGGAAGTAATGGCTGCGCTGTTTCCACTGTTATCAGTGAGGCACTGTGTTGTATTTTCTGTATTATCTATGTGCAGAAAAAAGTACCACTCCTTCAATTAGGAAAGAAATGGCTCATTTTCGACCGTTCCCTGTTAAAGCGTACAATTGCATACGGCTGGGCATCTGCAATGCAACAGGCAACTGTACAGCTCGGAAAAATCGGTGTTCAGGCAATTGTTAATACTATGGGTGTGTCTGTTGCCGCTGCATTTACCGCGGTCAACCGGATTGATGACTTTGCCTATACCCCGGAGCAGAATATAGCCCACGCCATGACTGCACTTATGGCGCAGAATAAGGGGGCGAAAAGAAATGACCGGATGCGTGAAGGCTTCCGATGTGGACTGGTACTGGAGACCATTTACGGCATCCTCATTTTTATTGTCTGTTTTGTTTTTGCAAGACATCTGATGATGCTCTTTGTGAAAGATGAGGAAGTTATCGGGCACGGTGTTACTTATCTGCACCTGATTTCCATAATGTATATCTTGCCGGCTATCACCAATGGACTTCAGGGATTCTTCCGTGGAATCGGTGATTTGAAGATTACCCTGATCAGCAGTTTTGTCAATATGGGACTTCGGGTTCTTGTTGCCGCACCGCTCGTTCTTGTATGTGGATTTGGAATTGAAGCACTGCCATTCTCCTACCTGGCAGGCTGGATTGGGATGCTGGTGGCAGAATTACCATTGTTGATACATACTTACAGAGAATCAAAAATCACCGGCTAATATTTTAAGCTATGCAAGCACTGTTTTCTCATTAGCAAATCAGGAAGGACTTCTAGTATAGAATATTTTTGCGACCGGCATTCATGCCGGTCGCATTTTTATATTAGCAAATTTACATCTGCTGTATACTATTTTCTTCTCTTAGCAACTACTGTAATACCTGCCATTCCTGCACAGGAAACTACAAAGAGTGCAGCCCAGAGTAATACATTGTTTGTATCTCCTGTCTTAACTGTATTCACATTTGCTACAGTCTTAGTTGCTGATGTAATCTTTCCATTATTTCCAGAATCACCACTATTACCTGTGTTACCATTGTTTCCGGAGTTACTATTATTGCCAGTATTTCCGTTATTCCCGTTATCGCCATTATCGGAACCGTTATTTCCGTTATCCCCGTTATCGCCATTATCGGAACCATTATTTCCGTTATCTGTTGTTGTAAATTTCTCTAATGGAGGCAGTGCATTAATTCCAGCTTTCCAGTACAAATCGGCTAACGGATCATTCTCAGCACCGCTGATCATTGTTCCGTCTTCAATATGAGTGCTGGAACTGATAACTTTTACATCTCCATCAATTGCTTTTCCAGCCTCTGCTTTGTTAGATGTATTAGCGGTTGCTCCCTGAAGGAATACTTTTTTCGTTGCAATTGTTCCTTTTCCGGATACAGCATTTCCACCATTTCCCCAGAGAACATCTCCACCGATTGCAACTAATTTTCCATCTCCTGTAATCTGGCTGCCTTCTGTAATGTCAATGGCTGTTCCACCGTCTGTATAAAGCAGAGTCTTTCCGCTTCCGCCGTAAGCTACAAGTGTTGTGTCCTTATCTGCCAGAGTTAATGTTCCATTTACACGGAGTGCTGTCTGTCCGATATCGCTTCCGCCATCATCACCTAATATAGCTACCGTACCCTTTACGGTTACATTTCCATTTGCCACTACAACCGGTTCAGAAGTTGTACGGTCTGTCAGATCTCCGTTTGCAAGATAATTTGCGTGAGAGTAAATTGCTGCATTTTCCAAAACAGCACCGTCTGCAAGACGAAGTTGTCCACACAGAGACGCTCCTGTTGTAAATTCGTTGTTGAAAGAATCATAGTTCATAGAAAATGTTCCTCCGCTCTGTACATCGATAATTCCCTGTACAACAGAATCAGAAAGCGTCAGTTTACCACCATTTTCTACAATAATATGTACACTGCTGAGTACTTCCATATTTGTCAGTGTCAGATTGCATCCACTCGGAATATAAAGTGTCTGAGGAATATTTCCAGCTACGACCTGCTTCCACGGAATGTCATACCCCAGATATCCGTAAGTTCCGCTCTCGTGGGAACCGAACCATGCCTCCAAATACGCTGGCACACGGACGCTCTCTTCCTCACCGTTTACATTACTTCCAAATTTACTGATTGCCCATGGTTCCATAATATCCCATGCATAGAGTCCATTTCCATAATCTTTAAAATTCTCTTTCTTCATCTGGTCTGCAAGCGTTTCCTCGCCGCTGTAAATTTTGAATGGCAGTGTGTTGCTGACTGCGCTGCGTCCCTGCTGATCCTCAATAGACACGGAAACCAGATAACTTCCAGGATCTTTTGGCGTACCGCTAAGTGTCAGATCACTGCTGATTGTCATATATACGCCCTGCATACCGCTGTCACTGTCTGCAGATGTTCCTTTTTCTGTGTCCGGAACGATGCTAACACTGCATTTGCTTCCATTCAATTTAATCTTAGCCATATTATCCAGCTCTTCCCAATCCTTGTCAGCAACGTCTTTTCCTTTTTCTACCAGTGCGCCGTATACTTTCACTGCACTGTTCTTATTGCTTGAGGAACCGCCGACGCTGGCACTGGACACTCCATCGTAATCTTTCTGTCCTACGATTGCCGCCTCAAATTCTCCTTCGATTTTTACATGAAGTTCGTATGGATCCCCCTTACCATCATCTTCTACAAGAGAAGCATTTCCATTTGTATCAATGACAAGCTTAAATGTCAGATCATCATATCCATTTGCAGAAATTGCAACTACATCTCCGCTCTTCAATGCTGGAATTTCAGGATTAGCGGCAAAGTCTTTTGTTGCAAAGATAAGTTTATTGTTATCTGTATCTTTTTTGTATGCTCCACCTGCTGACAAGCTATAGGACTTCTCTTCCCATGCTGTAGTATTTACCTTCACATCTGTAATTTCCCCTACATAACCATCTGCATTTTTGAATTCAAGTTCCCAGTTATTCCCAAAGTAATCTGTTCCAATGCTGACCTGGCTTAATTCAATTACACCATTCTGTACCGGTGCTTTCTCCTTAAATGTCGCGGATACTGTGACATTTTCTGCCGGCATTGTAAATGTATAAGTTTCTCCAGAACCGGTCACGTCAACATTTTTATTGTTCTCAGTTGTTACTGTCACTGCATCAATCTCGTAGTTTTCAGCCGGTGTTGCTGTTACAGTCACTGTATCTCCTGCTTTCAGGTCTTTATCTTTATCCAGTGCTACTGTACCGTTAGAAGCTTTCTTTGCCATCGCTGTGTATGTAGCCTCTGTATTTCCGCCAGTTGTATCTTTCTTTACAGTTGCTGTGTACACATACGGATATGTTGAAGTATCTTTCGTCACTTCTAAGTTTAAGTCTTGATACCCCTCTGCTGTTATCTTAATAGTCGCCGGATAAGAAGGGTTGGTAAGTTTTAACGCGGTATAACTTCCATATCCTCCCATAACACTTCCTACTTTCCATAAATTTTCACTGCTTCCCCAGTCAAGCGTACCTTTTGTATAGTTTGTCTCATTTACTGTAACGCTGCTGATCTTATTCATCCAGTCTGTATCTTCAAATTCCAAAGCCATATACTCTGGCATAAAGCCAGTTACCGTACATGATTTTACTTCCGTCGGTGCTGCTTTCCCCTCTGCTGCCATTACAGGAGTAACTGTCATGCACAGTAAAAGTAACACTGACAGAAACAGTGATGCAATTCTTTTCCAATTCTTTTTCATTTGTCTCTCCTTCATTATTTTCTGAATTTTGTTGATAATTTTTTTCGTTTTAATCACACAAAATATATTGCCGTAATCCTCCTTTCATGCTATATTAATCAAAGCTTTGTTAGTAGATTCTAACTTCAATACAAAATGCTACCAATAATTCCCATAACTGTCAATTTTATATTTATTTATTGATAATTATTCTTAATTAAACATATATATTTCTTTGTTTATTTTATAATTTGCATTGTAACAATATTATTTCGTTTTATTTTACTCTAAGGAGACGCGACATGAAAAAGTGCATACCTGTGTTACTTATGCTTACAATATTAATATGTGGATGTTCCAAGCAGGCTCAGGAATCAACATCTGAGCCGGTTTCAGATACATTTTTCGCCATGGATACGACTATGGATTTTCGTATTTACGGTGATAAAAGTCTTTTACAGGACGCGCAGAATGTTATCACAGATCTGGAAAAGAAAGTATCTGTCACAGATTCTGACAGTGAGATTTATAAAATCAATGAAAATGGTTCCGGAATTCTAAGCGGTGAAGCTGACACTCTGATGAAAAATGCTCTTGAAATGTGCCGGCGTACCAACGGTGCTCTGGATATTTCCATCTACCCAATCGTAAAAGCATGGGGATTTACAACCGGAAGCTATCAGGTTCCTGACGAGGAGACAATTCAGACGCTTCTGACTAAAGTAGATTACACACAGATCCAATATGACGAAGCATCTGGAAATGTCACAATTTCGGAAGGTATGACCATTGATCTTGGCAGTATTGCCAAGGGCTATGCAGGTGAACTTGCAGCCCGGACATTGCGCGACAAAGGTGTCACTTCCGCGCTTCTGAACCTTGGTGGAAATGTACAGACGATCGGTTCTAAGCCGGACGGATCCGCCTGGATCATCGGCATCAAGGACCCGAAAAATCCAGACACTGCCATGATGGGACTGTCCGTCACCGACCAGGCCGTTGTGACCTCCGGCGGTTACGAGCGTTATTTTGAACAGGACGGGCATACTTACTGGCATATTATGGATCCTGCTACCGGACACCCTGCCAAGAGCGGGCTTCTGTCCGTCACAGTCGTTGGGGACAAAGGAGGAATTTGCGATGCCCTCTCCACTTCACTATTTGTCATGGGTCTGGATAAAGCCTATGACCTCTGGGCGAAAAGTGATGATTTCGAAGCCGTGTTCGTAGCAACCGATGGAACTGTTTATATCACAGATGGATTAAAGGATAAATTTTCATTGGCGCAAGGATATGAAGATACATCTGTAAAGATTCTGACGCGTTAAAATTCAAGAATGCCTCTGCATTATCGTAAAACAACATATTTTCGAGCAAAATATCTCATGATTTTGTTATACCTGTTCCCTGTGAGCAGGTATTTTTTTGTATAATCTTACATTTTTTTATTCTTTCAATAAGATTAAATTGTAATTCTGGTTTTAACGTGACATAATAGAAAGGTAGTGTTAAGAAAATTTAAAAAGAAAGTTAAGTGTATGTAAATAACTGACGACAAAGGAGAAATTATGGGAATATTTTCTATGGTATTGTCATTGTTAAGCGGAGTTGCTTTATTCCTGTTCGGTATGTCTTTGATGGGGGATGGACTCAAACTGGTTGCCGGTAATAAACTGGAAGCATTTCTCTACAAAATGACCAATACGCCACTGAAGGGAGTCGCACTTGGTACAGCCGTTACAAGCGTTATCCAGTCTTCTGGAGCAACGACTGTCATGGTTATCGGTTTTGTTAACTCTGGTATGATGAAGCTTCGCCAGGCCATCGGTATCATCATGGGAGCCAACATCGGAACCAGTATTACCGGTTGGATCTTATGTCTTTCTTATATAGAAGGATCTAACGGAATTGCAAGTATCCTGTCATCTGCCACAATCGCTGCGGTTGTAGCAGTTATCGGTATTATTCTTAGAATGGCGAGCAAAAGAACCGTCCACCGGAATATCGGGGACATCATGCTTGGATTTGCGATCCTCATGACTGGTATGCAGACCATGAGCGGAGCCGTCGCACCGCTTCGAGAAAGCAAAGTATTTATGGATCTGTTAACAACATTTTCAAACCCAGTCATTGGTATCCTAGTAGGTATTGTATTTACCGCCATCCTGCAGAGTGCCTCAGCAACAGTCGGTGTATTGCAGGCTTTATCTGTAACAGGACTGCTTACATTTTCCAGTGCATTTCCGATTATCCTCGGTATCGGTGTCGGAGCTTCCTGCCCGGTTCTGATTTCCGCAATCGGAGCGAATAAAAATGGTAAAAGAACTGCTCTTGTATACTTGTTGAATGATACCTTTGGAATGTTGCTTTGGTCAATCGGATTCTATATCATCCATGCATTTGTACATTTTTCATTCCTGAATACGATTATGACACCAGTGTCCATCGCACTTTTAAATACGGTTTTCCGTCTTGTAACAGTCTGTATTTTGTTTCCATTTATCCCGAAACTGGAGCAGCTTGTATGCTGGTTCGTTAAAGACAGTGCGGAAGAACTGGAAGATGAAGCAGACTTTGATCTTCTTGAGGAGCGTCTTCTTGACTACCCTGCACTGGCACTCGGACAGTGTCACCGTGCTATGAGCGGTATGGCAAGAAAACTTCGTAAAAATGTCAATCGTGCTATGAATCTGCTGAATGATTTTCAGTTAGCTAAATTCGACAAAGTTCAACGAAAAGAAGATTTGATCGACCGCTACGAATCCCGTCTGGGTGACTATCTGATCAAGCTTACCAAGCATCCGATGAATTCTGTTCAGACAAGACAGGTTTCTCTTTATCTACATATGATTAATGACTTCGAACAGATTGGAGACCATGCTGCATGCATCGCCCATATGTCTAATGAGATGAATGAGAACAAAACACAATTTTCCGAAGAAGCATGGGATGAACTGAATGTTGTTATGGAAGCTGTCCGCGAAGAGATTAATACAACTTGCAAAGCGTTTTTGGAAAATGATAAAGAACTCTCCCAGAGAGTTGCGCCACTTGGAATGGTCATTACAACTTTGTGCGATGAACTCAAGATCCGCCACGTTGAACGCATGAGCAACGGAGCCTGCGGTCTGGAAGAAGGGACGGTATATTCGGATATCCTGAACAGCTTCACACGTATCTCTGCCCACTGCGCAAGCGCAATGGTAGCACTGTCAAAGAACAGCGAAGAGCCTGTGGATATCCACATTCACAACTCAAGAGTATATCCTTCCGACACGAAAGAATATAAGACCTATCTGGCAGAATATAGTCAGAAATATGAACTCATAAAAATTGAGGAACATATTCGAAGCATGGAACCGGAAGAAGTAGAATAAAAAGTAAAGGTATCATCGCGAGATGATACCTTCTTTTTATTCTACATTTTTCTTTTACATGCGCTCCATCAATGCATCATAGACTTCTTTTGCAACTGCCAGTTTATAAGCCAGTCTTGTAGGCTGCGGTACTAATTCAACATAATATGACTGCACTTTTCCATTAAGAACAATCGCGAAATATACTTGCCCCGGAACAGATGCCTCCGGGTTTGCCGGGTCAATATTTCCCATTGTACCCGTCACACCAATCCCGATATTTGCCTCATATATTTTCACACAGGCTTTCGCCATAGCCTCCGCTGTCTCCTTCGAATATACTGTGTACTTTTCCAAAATCTCGGCAGGAACGCCCTGCATGATTTTTGCTTCGTTGCAATAGGTGACGAAAGCTCCTTTTAACACTGCCGATGAGCCTTCGGTATCTGTAATCAGTGACGCAATCTGCCCTGAAGTCGCAGATTCCATTGTTGTAATCGTCATACCCCGCTCAATCAAGAGCTTCGTCAGTTTTCTATAATCATGTCTGATATCTGATTCGTTATATATTTTTTCCATATCATAAATCCTCCACAAAAAATTATAACACATATAACAATATCCCCTACAGATATAGGCTATTATATCGTTCCCGGTTAAACAAATAGGCAGAGAACGTTAAACAATTTCTAAACAACCTTTATTCTGCTATATTGATTTCTGGCTAAACGGACGGTATCGCTGCGTTGTTTTCGCATATTTACTGATAACGCCAATCTTCTAAACTGGTGCTATGTCAATTAAATACTTCATAGTGCCTGACACCTTGTATAGTTATACACTCAGTAGTTTGTACTATTCTCGTAACCATCTACAGATATCAACCACTTGCACTCCTTTATAATCATAAGTTTCATGATGTGTTCTTGCAATTATCATCTTAGGATATGCATCTCTTATTGCAAGCAAAGGCG
>OHAU01000073.1_pt1 | contig 125362 bp, 108 predicted proteins | sample 1577181 | NCBI WGS metagenome assembly OHAU01 (sample SAMEA3541472, study PRJEB24748) | human gut metagenome | biome: human gut; feature: human-associated habitat; material: faeces | place: China | collected 2012
GAGTTCAAGACTTCTACCAAAGTTTAAAACTCAAAAAATAAATAGTTGGTGTGCTACTTAGAGTGGGGCTGTTGCAAAAGTCCTAGTGTAGAAAAAAGATGATGGCTTAAATTATGAACACAAAACTAAATTCTGAATAAGGGATAAGAACCTTTTTGTATCAAAAAAGGTTAATACAGAAAGTTAGGATAAAGTTGAAAACCTTTTTATTTTTAAAATGAAACGTGTAGACGATACATTATTAATGATGTATAATGAACATAGCGATATTTACAATAAATACAAGAAAGGGTTGTGACTTATGAACACAACGACTTGGAGAGATATGAATGGATAAACTGATTGATATTAACGCGTATCCCGTAAAGGATACCTTGAAGATCCTTCTTCAAGATAAATCAACGAAAAAGAACATTATCTGGGCTACAGATATTTATAGCGAATATGGTCCAGGATTCAACGATAAGAACCAAATTAAGCTGTCGTTGGTTAATTGGACGAATGCGTTTAAGCTGCGCCCTCGTATTAGCAAGACACTTGATGAACAGCAGGAACGTACCCGTAAAAAGGCTGAAGTTATGACTCCTGTATGGCTTTGTAACAAAATGAACAATTACGCTGATGAGCAGTGGTTTGGACGTAAAGATGTCTTTAATCATGAGAACGACGACAATACATGGACTGTCAATGAAGAAAAGATAGTTTTCGATGGAAAACGCACATGGAAGAAATACGTGGATTCACGCAGGCTTGAGATTACGTGCGGAGAAGCGCCATACCTAGTATCACGTTATGATACGACAACAGGTGAGTTAATTGTACCGCCAATCAATAGAATCGGATTTTTAGACCGCAAACTACGCGTCGTAAACGAAAATACGTCCACAGAAGAAGAATGGCTGAAATGGGCTATTAGAGCAATACAGAGTTGCTACGGCTACGAATACCAAGGGGACAATCTCTTGATTGCCCGTATAAATGTGCTTCTGTCGTTCTACGAATATTTTACTGAGCGATGGGATCATGAACCAGAAATGAAGATGTTGACACGTATTGCAAACATTATCAGTTGGAATATATGGCAAATGGATGGGCTAAAAGATACAGTTCCACTAGGGAAACCATACGAAGAAAATCAACAAATGACAATGTTTGATTTTCTTGAATATGAAGAAAACAATACACAACCAACAGAGACAACAGATGAAGCAGTTCCATGTAAAATTTATAATTGGCGCTCAAATAGATCAATGTTGTTTATGGACTGTAAGAAAAGAGGTTAAAAGTATGAGTAAAAAATTATTTGATTTTGCAATTGGAAATCCACCTTACCAAGAAGATAGAAAAGGCGAGAGTAATACAGCATTGCCGGTATATCATTTTTTTATGGAGGCTGCTTATGAAGTTAGTGACATTGTTGAATTAATAACGCCAGCCAGATTTTTATTCAATGCGGGTCGAACTCCTAAAGCATGGAATCAAAAGATGCTTTCCGACGAACATTTCAAAGTGATTAAATATGAGGAGGACGCATCAAAGATATTTTCTAATACCGATATTAAAGGTGGTGTTGCGATTTCGTATCGTGATGATTCAAAAGTTTTTGGTGCTATCAGAACTTTTACAACAAGCACTGAGTTGAATGGGATTTTAAAGAAAATAGTTGTAAAACTTAATGAGGGTAAAACAATAGCAAACATAGCTTTTGTTGCTTCGAAATTTAACACGGAAAACTTGTTTACAGATTATGAAAAGTATCGAGGACACGAAAGACGAATGTCAAGTAATGTATTGGGATTTGATTGTTTTCACACGGATAAAAATGAAAACGACGTTTTAATATATGGGAATATGGATGGAAAACGTACTCAGATGTACATTGATAAACGATATGTAGATATGCAGGATTTAAACATTGATTTATTTAAAATCATAACTCCTAAAGCCGACGGGAGTGGCAAATTTGGAGACACCTTAACTAATCCTGTAATTACGGAACCTAATTCTGGTTTTACGCATACATTTTTGGGAATTGGCGGATTTAAAACAAAATACGAAGCCGAATCATGTTTAAAGTATATTAAAACAAAATTTTCAAGAACTCTATTGGGAATTTTAAAAATAACACAAGATTTAAACGCTGACAAATGGAAATATGTTCCTATACAGGACTTTACATCTAAGTCTGATATCGACTGGTCAAAGTCAATTCACGAGATTGACTTGCAGCTTTATAGAAAATATGGGTTAAGTGCTGAAGAAGTTGCATTTATCGAAACTAATGTAAAGGAGATGGAGTAATATGGCACCTAAAATTACTATTCAAACAAGCAAAAAAGTTGTGCCAATTATTTATTGCTACACAACTCCTGAAATTGCCCGCCATAATGGTTGGGTAAAAATTGGTTATTCAGAACAAGACGCTGAAAAACGTATCGGCCAACAAACACATACAGCTGATGTTGAATATCATATCGAATGGTCAAAGAACGCAACATTTGATGATGGATCTGGTGAACTTTTTAGGGATTCTGATTTTCACTCATATCTTGTAAAATGCGGTATTAAACGTCAGAAAGGTACTGAATGGTTCAAAATTAGTCCTACTGAAGCTAAGTCAAAACTTGATGAATTCCGTGAAAACAGAGGAATCAAGAAGGTGGATAACATTATCCCGTACAGACTTCGTAATGAGCAAAATGAAGCTGTTGAGCGAGCACAAGATTATTTTACAATTCACGAGCGTGGAGAATTCCTTTATAATGCCAAACCTCGTTTTGGAAAGACATTAACGGTATATGATCTTGCCAAAAGAATGGGGCTTGAAAAAGTTCTTATTGTTACTAATCGTCCTGCAATCGCAAACAGCTGGTATGAAGATTACTGCAAGTTCCTTGGTTTTGAATCCGGATTTTTATTTGTTAGTGAAGTAGATGCATTAAAAACACAAGCACATGTGTTATCAAGAAGACAATATATAGACGAGATAATTAAAGGGAATGTTGTAGAACGTTGTATTGAATTTGTTTCTCTACAAGACTTGAAAGGTTCCGTATACTTTGGAGGACACTTGAATAAACTTGAAGAAGTAGCCCATATGGAATGGGATATGCTAGTTATTGATGAAGCACATGAAGGTGTTGATACATATAAAACAGATATTGCATTTGATAGAATTAAGAGAAAACATACTCTTCATCTTTCTGGTACACCATTTAAGGCACTTGCAAATGACAAGTTCCCAACAAATGCTATTTATAATTGGACTTATGCTGATGAACAGAAGGCCAAGTCAAACTGGAAGTCAGTAGATGGGGATCCAAACCCTTATGAGAACTTGCCTAAACTTAATATGTATACATATCAGATGAGTGAAATTATTCGTAATGAACTTATTCAAGGTGTAGAAGTAAATGGCGAAACAGAAGAGTATGCATTTGATTTAAACGAGTTCTTCGCTACAAATGAACGTGGTTTCTTTGTTCATAATTCGTCTGTAGATAGATTCTTAGATGCTATGACAATGCAGACCAAGTTCCCGTTCTCTACGCCAGAACTTAGAAATGAACTTAAACACACATTGTGGCTTCTTAATCGTGTAGATAGCGCAAAGGCACTGGCAAAGAAACTTGAGAAACATCCTGTATTTAAGGATTATAAAGTAGTTCTTGCTGCCGGTGATGGTCGTCTTGATGAAAGTGAAGAAGCACAAAAATCTTTTGATAAGGTAAAAAGTGCTATTGAAACCTATGAAAAGACGATTACTCTTTCTGTAGGTCAGTTAACTACTGGCGTAACTATTCCAGAGTGGACTGCAGTTATGATGCTTTCAAGCATCAAGAGTCCAGGATTATATATGCAGGCAGCATTTAGAGCACAAAATCCATGCTTGTTCTCAAATGGTAGTGAGTTCTTCCGTAAGAAAGATGCCTATGTATTTGATTTTGACCCAGCAAGAACTTTGATTATTTTCGAAGCATTTGCCAATGACTTATCTTCTGATACATCAGGTGGTAAAGGAGATGCCGGTACGCGTGAAGACCATGTAAGAGAATTATTAAACTTCTTCCCTGTAATTGGTGAGGATGAAGAAGGCGAAATGATTGAATTGGATGCTGCAAAAGTGTTGTCTATTCCAAGAAAAATCAAGTCTAAAGAAGTTGTTCGTAGAGGGTTTATGAGTGATTTCTTATTCCAGAATGTTAGTAATGTATTCCGTGCTCCGCAGGCTGTTATTGATATGATTCAGCAAATGGATTCAGCAAAAGATCCAGGCCCACTTGCAGGGGTTACTCCTTCTACGGGTAAGGAATTGGATATCAATGAAGATGGTGAAGTTGAATTATCAGATGAAATGGTCATCGGAGAAGCAGCAGAGATTTTTGGAGAAAAGATTTTTGATAATGTTGACGTTCAAGATACTTTAACAGATATCATTGATACCGCAGCGGAGCAATCTAAAAAAGATGCAGATATTGAAGCACAAAAACAGCTTGAACAGCTTAAAAAAGCTTTCAAAGAGCAAGTTACTAAGCCGATTATTTATACAGCATCGCAGAAGTATGGCGAAGATATGTCTTCTCGTACGGCTAAGAAGATTGAGAACAAAATCAATGCTGTTGCTGAATCGACATTAGAATATGGATTTGGAAACTATCAGGTAGAAAGAAACTCAATTGAAGCAGATAGACAAAACGAGATTGCCGCCGCAACATCTGAAGAAGAAGTGTTAAAAATCAATCACACCTTCGATGAGAAGCAAAAAGAGGCTTCACAGGAATTTAAAGACCGCATGTCTGAAACTATTGACACTATGGTAAAAGATGCTGGAGAAACCGTTGTACGCGACGTAGAGACAGAGAAAAAGGAAAAGACTAAGCGTACTATTGAAGACTCCATCAAAGACCACTTGCGTGGCTTTTCTCGTACGATTCCATCTTTCTTAATGGCTTATGGTGATGATAATACAACATTGGAAACATTTGACCTTATTATTCCAGAACAAGTGTTTATTGATGTTACAAGTATCACTCTTGAACAGTTTAGATTCCTTCGTGATGGCGGTGATTACCAGAATGAGGAAACTGGAGCTACAGAGCACTTTGATGGGCATCTGTTTGATCCAATTGTATTTAATGACTCTGTGAAAGAATTCCTTGGTCTTAAGGTTAAACTTGCGGATTACTTTGACTCAGCTAATGAAGAAGACATCTTTGACTATATTCCACCACAAAAGACCAACCAAATCTTTACACCTAAGCCTATAGTAAAAGATATGGTTGACCGTCTTGAAGGTGAAAATCCTGGCTGTTTTGATGACCCAGATAAGACATTCGTTGATCTTTATATGAAATCTGGTATGTACATCACCGAAATTGTAAAACGTTTATATCAAAGTGAACGTATGAAAGCTCTATATCCAGACGTAAAAGAGCGTTTGAACCATATCTTCGCTGAACAGGTATATGGCCTTGCTCCAACAGAGATTATTTATAGAATCTGTTTGGCGTACATCATGGGATTCAGTGACGAAATTACGATTGAGAAACATAATATAAAGCTTTGTGATACGCTAGAACACGCTAAAAACGGTACACTTGAAGACAAGTTAGAGGAGTTATTCCCAGAACTTGCAAACAAGGAGGGATGCTAGTGCCAAGACAGAAAAAAGACGCTAAGATTTTAAATATTAAGTTGGCAACAGCAATCAATGAAAAACTTGAACGCTTCTGTGAAGAATCAGGACAATCTAAAACGGTTGCTGTGGAGCGCTTTCTAGATAGGTGTCTTGATGAGTATTTTGAAAAATCGAGAAAATTCGAAAAACAAATTAAATAGTATACTAAGTGGAACTGGTTCTGGCGTAAAAACCAAGCCGTTCCGCTTTTTAAATAAAAAAGGTGCAAAATGGACCATACAATAGAATCTTCCAACTTCATGCTTAAAGGGACAATAATTAAGATACAGTTCGTATTATAAGTAATGTATCAAGAAAGGCAGTAATTTTTCTCAGTTATAGGAAAGCATGTTATGCTAGATAGTGATCTTGCAGAATTATATAAGGTTACGACAGGGCGTTTGAATGAACAAGTAAAAAGAAATCTAAATAGGTTTCCATCTCAGTTTATGTTTCAGTTAACAGATGATGAATATAAGTCTTTGATATCGCAAAATGCTATATCAAGAATAAAATGCACGCTAGCAAACTGGACTGGACTTGCATTTAAAATCCCAAGATCCCATTTAGATAGTTGTAGAGATTGGCAGGACTCAAAGGCAATTCCTAAAGCAATAAAAGAGATTAGAGAAAATTGTATAAAACATAATGAAATAGTTGACGGGAGGAGGTCGCTATGAAAAAATTATTTGATTATGATTTCGGACAAGACAAAGATTTAGACTATCCCTTTATGGATAGAGAAATAGCTTATAGGGTAATCAGAAACAGACTCTACAAGTTTGACTACTATGTTGAATACGAAAAAATAATAAATAATGCTATGGACACAGAAATAGAAGAAATAAATATGGCTCCTATAGAATTAGCGGACCAGTTGTTTGAAGCAACCACTACAAAGAAGATGCCAATGGCGATTTTTCTATTTGTGGAAAAATGCTTTAAAGATTTTTACTACCAGGCTCACGACACGAGTTATTCATATAAAATTGCTAGATTATACTATGATGAAATATATGGAAATGTAGACTACAAAAAAGCATTCAAGTATTTTAAAAAGGCGGACAAGGATAATATTGGATATGCTATATTAAAGTTGGGCGAATGTTATCTATTGGGTAGGGGCACTGAAAAGAACTACAGAAAAGCTTACCAATGTTTTGCAGCATATACAATACTTGTTCCATCACCAGAAGCAACGATGTATTTGGGTGATATGTATAGACACGGATATTATGTAGATAAGGACATTGCACTTTCTAATGAGTTTTATATTAAGGCTGAGAAGATGGCTAAAGAGGAGTTTAGTACGAGACACAGGCACTATTTAGGTGACTTATTTTATAGGCTAGGCAATGCATATTATAAAATGGCAGAAAGTGAACCAGATATGTATCTAAGAGCTTATGATTATTACAACTCTGCACTTTTAGAATACAACAAGAACAAAATCCATTGTGTTAGAGGGGCTGATGATGGGATTAATCGTGTTGTCAAGGCTCGTAGGAAAATAATAAAGAAGTTGAACGAATTTTATAAGTACAAAAATGCCAACGAGAATGATGACAAGCCATTTTCAACTTAGATATTTTGGGGGAAGAGTTTTAATGAAAAATAAATTATATACGATTAGCCATATTTACGGATCAGATCAAAGGTGTTTATAACATAGTAGAGGAAATAATAATATGATAGACTTAATACAGAATAAAATAAAAGAGATAGAACAAGAAGAGAATGTAGAAGTAATACTTGCAGTAGAATCAGGTAGCAGGGCTTGGGGTTTTGAATCAGTAGATAGTGATTATGATGTGAGATTTATTTATATAAGGAAAAAAGAAGACTATCTAAAGTTGAATCCACCTAGAGATGTAATAGAATGGCAGCTTGATGAGGTACTTGACATTAATGGGTGGGACTTGAGTAAGACCTTAAAATTATTATATAAATCAAATCCTACAGTGTTTGAGTGGTTATCTTCACCTGTTATTTATAAAAAAACTAAAAAAGCGGAGAGATTAAAAGAGCTAAGCCTTGATTATTTAGATCCTAAAAAATTGATTTACCACTATTTACACATGGCTACATCGAATTATAGGGAATATCTAAAGAAAGATAACGTAAGAATAAAAAAATATTTCTATGTTCTAAGACCATTACTTGCTGCTAATTGGATAATAGAAAAGAAAACACAGCCACCTATGATGTTTATTGAACTAGTTGAAGAAATGTTACCAGAATCACTGGTACCTATAGTAGATCATTTACTTAAGTTAAAATCATCTTTGCCAGAAATGGGTGAGGCAAAAAGAATTGATGAACTTAATGAGTATATAGTAGAGCAAATAGATAGGATTAAAGAAGAAGTTAACATGATGGAAAATAGTGTGAATTACTGGGAACCATTAAATAATTTATTTATAGAAATGATATAAAAGAAAAGGATGTAAATAACGACAAGGAATTTATTTTTTGTCGTTATTTGTGGTATGATAAATATAGGTAAATCAATTGCTACAGATAAGGCAATTATTAGGTGTAAATAAATTCAAAATATGATACTATTTAAAATATAAATCTAAGGAGGTAGACATGGCCTATATTGAGATGAAGCACTGCTATAAACGCTATTGCTCAGGTCAATCCCAGATCATAGCCAATAACGATATAAATTTTGAGGTTGAAAAAGGGGAGCTAGTGGTGATACTAGGGGCATCCGGTGCCGGTAAATCCACTGTCCTAAATATACTAGGTGGCATGGATACCTGTGATGAGGGCCAGGTCATAATTGATGGGGTTGATATAGCCAAATTCAACGACAGGGACCTGACTCTGTACCGTAGAAATGACGTAGGATTTGTATTTCAATTCTATAATCTAGTACCTAACTTGACGGCAAAGGAGAATGTTGAACTAGCTTCTGATATTGTAAAAGATGCCCAGGATTCTAAAGAGGCTCTCTTGGCAGTGGGTCTAGGAGAACGTTTGGACAATTTTCCGTCTCAGCTATCTGGTGGCGAGCAGCAGAGGGTTGCAATTGCTCGTGCAGTAGCCAAAAACCCAAAGATTCTCCTATGTGATGAACCTACTGGAGCCCTTGACTACCAAACTGGTAAGCAGGTTCTCAAGATACTCCAGAATATGTCCAAAAACCAAGGGGCAACTGTGGTCATTGTTACCCACAATGTAGCATTAGCACCGATTGCTGATAGGGTTATAAGGATGCATGACTCAAGAGTTAGGTCAATAGACTTAAATCCAAATCCACAGAGCATAGATAGTTTAGAGTACTAGGAGGCATGATATGAAAAAGACTTTAAATAAATCCATAGTCAAGGCCTTTATCCAGTGCAAGGGGCGATTTATTTCTATTATGCTCTTGATGATGTTGGGTTCTATGACCTTGATAGGTCTCAAGGTGACAGGTCCTGATATTGATAGGGGGTCTGATGCATATTTTGAAAGGCAAAGACTCCTAGACCTGGCTGTTATCGGCGATTATGGTCTTGACAAAGATGATACAAGGGAGTTGAAGGGTCTGGTCAAGAATGGAGATCTAGAGTTTGGATATTTTACAGATGCTACTATAGCTAGGTCTGGAAGCTCTATACGTGCATTTTCAAAGCCTAAATTTATCTCCAAATTTGACCTATTATCTGGTAGGTTTCCTGACAAAAGAGGTGAGATTGCCCTGGGCTCAACTTATATGGATAAATATAAATTGGGAGATAGGATAGAACTAGTTGAAAAAGACCAAGACAAGTCTCAACTTAGGGATAGCAAGTATACTATAAGTGGATTTGTAAATTCTAGTGAAATTATATCCAAGTCTGCTATGGGAAATTCATCTGTGGGTTCGGGGTCTTTAGATGGATATTGCTTAATTACAGAGGACAACTTTAAAGCGGATACATATACGATAGCTAGATTCAGGTTTGATGATCTAAGAAAAATCAGCTCATCCAGTGAGGACTATTTTAAGAGACTAGACTACCATAAAGAGAGATTAGAAAAGGCCTTGGCAGATAATCCAAGGGCTAGGCTTGATACTATAAGGTCCAAGGTAGAGGACGATATCAATAAGGGCAAGTCCAAGATAAGGGATGCTGAAGATAAATTAAAGCAAGGTGAGACAAGCTTAAACAAGGCTCAAAATACTATAAACAAAAAGAAGGCTGAACTTAAAAGTGCTAGTTACAGGTTAGAAAGTAGCCGTAAGACATTAAAGAATGCCAAGCTATCCCTAGACAGGTCAATAGCTAGCCTGGATTCTCAGAAAGACAAAGTTGAACAGGCACGTAACAAATTAGTATCAGTCAAGGCCCAGTTGGATGCCACGAAGAAAGACCTCGACCATAAGTCTGAGAGTCTAGGACCTGATGGGGACAAGAGTCAGCTCCAACCGGCCTATGAAAAGTATATGACTGGTCTAAAGGAATATGAATCTGGTATGGCAAGGGTAGCTGAATATGACAGGGCAAGGTCCGTCATATCTTCTAAAGAGGGAGAATACAGAAGGGGTATGGCCCAATATCAGGCTGGTAAGTCTAAAATTGACAAGGGTTGGTATGAAATAGGCAAGGGTCAAAAGGAATTGGACAGTAAAAGACAAGATTATATAGTAGAGAAAGAAAAAGCGATTAAAGAAATTAAAGATGCCAAGTCTGACCTTAGTCATGCACAGGATTTGGTCAATGGTTTGATCCTTCCTAAATATACAGTATATACTAGGAGGACCCTACCAGGAGGGGACGGAATCAAGACAGTCCAATCTACATCTATGGGTATTAACAAGGTCTCTGATGTATTCCCACTTGTCTTATATTTAGTTGCTGCCCTAGTGACCATTACTACTATGACTAGGTTTGTAAATGAAGAGCGCAATAATGCAGGGATTTTAAAGGCCCTGGGCTATACTGATAGGGATGTTATCAAGAAGTTTGCCATATATGGTCTATTTGCCGGTGGAAGTGGAAGTCTACTAGGTTCTATATTGGGAATGTACGGCATACCATATATTTTGTCTACATCTCTTCTAGCAGATACTACAATGCCAAGTATTGGTCTCTATTGGGACTGGAGAATAGTTGCCCTTGCATTTATCTGTTCTATGATGTGCAGCGTCGTTCCAGCAGTCTACATAGCCCACAAGGAGCTAAAGGAAACCACATCACAGCTACTCCTACCAAAGCCACCAAGCAAGGGTTCTAAGATATTTTTGGAGCGTTTAACTTTTGTTTGGTCAAGACTGAGCTTTAACCACAAGGTCACAGCCCGTAATATTTTCCGCTACAAGCAAAGGATGCTGATGACTATATTCGGTGTGGCTGGTTCGGTAGCCCTATTATTTGCTGGACTGGGTATAGCATCATCTATAAACGGAGTCAAGGACAGGCAATTTAAGGATATAATCAGGTATGATGCCCTTGTATCTAAGGAAGATAGGGTAACTAAGGATGAGCAAGTTGCTATAGACAAGCTACTCAGGTCTAAAGATATCAGTGGATACCTTCCTATATATGCAGAGACAATCAGTCAGAAGGTAGAAGGAAAATCTGATCCTCAAGATATAAATTTGATGGTTAGTCCTAGAGATGACTTCTCGGAATATATTGTCCTTAAAGACCGTAAGAACTCTACTAAGCTAGACCTAGGTCAAGATGGGATTGTAGTGTCTGAAAAATTGGCTGAGATCCTCAAGTTAAAAGTAGGAGATAGCTTTAAATTGAATAGTCAAGACAAGAACTGTAATCTCAAGGTTAGAGGAATCTGTGAAATGTATGCAGGCCACTTTGTATTTATGGATTCAAAATGCTACTCAAGGGTCTATGGCAAGCTTGTTCAACCAAATAGCTACCTAGTATCAATGAAGGACAGGTCGCCTAAAAATATCAAGGAAGTAACTTCAAGATTTATGAACTTGAAGGGAGTAAGGGGAGTAGGGCAAAATACCAACGTCATTTCTCAAGTCGATATTATTACGGGCTCGCTGACACAAGTAATGCTTGTACTTACTGTAATGTCATTGTCTCTGGCTCTTGTAATCCTATACAATCTCACAAATATCAATCTTGACGAAAGAATACGTGAACTATCTACGGTCAAGGTCTTAGGATTTTTGAATAAGGAAGTGACCATGTATATATACAGGGAGACTATAATATTATCTCTTATAGGTATTGGATTTGGTATATTTATGGGAGGCATACTTCATAAGATTATCCTCAATTCAGCACCACCAGACAATATAATGTTTAATCCAAGTATAGGTCTATTTGTATATACTGCTCCTTGTATAGCAGTAGTTGGGATTTTGTTGGTACTGGGATTTTTTGTAAACCACATACTAAAGAAACTGAATATGTTAGAGGCATTAAAATCCGTTGACTAGGGTTCTTAGCCTATAAGTAAAGTTGAAGATATAATATATATGTAGAATAGATAATAAATATATATGCAGAATAATTTATAGCAAGACAAGAGGGGGAGTAATTATGGAAGATCAATTACTGAGTATTATAAAAAATGAAGATAAGAAAAATCCTCTAACTGACCAAGAGATAGCACAAAAGCTAGGCATTTCTAGGAGTAAGGTTACGAGCCTTAGAACTAGATCTAATATAGCATCTTCTAATAATAGGAGAAAGGCCCTGATTATAGGTGTTATGGAAAAGATAATGCTGGCAAAGGCTGATTATACGGATAGGTATATAACGGATATTCTTCTAGATGATGGTTTTGTGATATCAAGGTCTCAGGTAAGAGGTCTTATGAAGGAGATAGAGGCAAAAAATAAGGATGGCATAGACTATAGTCAGGCTAGCGATTACGCCAACAAGATCAAGGTTGTAAAAGACAAGCTTGACGAAAAGGATGGATTTGAAGGGCTAATAGGTGCAGATGGAAGTCTTAAGGAAAAGATATCATCACTCAAGTCTGCCATGATGTATCCTCCAAATGGACTCAACACAATTATACACGGACCGACAGGAGTTGGTAAGAGCGATATGGCTGAGTGTATGTACAGATTTTCTGTAATTAATGGCTTCAAGAAAAAGGGAAGTCCATTTATAGTTTTTAACTGTGCAGACTATGCAGAAAATCCAAACTTGCTTATAGCTCACTTGTTCGGTGTTCAAAAGGGGGCCTACACAGGTGCTGACTCTTCCAAGGAGGGTATCGTAGAGAGGGCTGACGGTGGTATTTTATTTTTAGATGAGGTCCATAGGCTACCATCAACAGGTCAGGAAATCCTATTTTCCTTGATTGACAGGGGCGTATATAGGAGACTTGGCGAGACAACAGCTGAGAGAAAGGCCAAGGTCCTGATAATTTGTGCCACAACTGGAGACCCAAATTCTGACCTTCTCAATACATTTAAGAGAAGGATTCCCATGATAATAGAGCTTCCAAGTCTTGATTCGAGACCAAAAAAAGAAAGGTACAAACTTATACTCAAGTTCTTTGAAATAGAGGCAAAGAGGGTGAATAAAAACTTTGTTATAGCCAAGAATGTCATAAACAAGCTGATGAATTACAAGTGTAGTGGGAATATAGGTCAGCTAAAAAGTGATATACAGGTTACCTGTGCTAGGGCATTCTCTAAGATTGAAATCGGGGAAGATTTTGTATTTGTCGGGGAAGATTCGTTGAGGTCTTATGTTAGAAAGTCTTCTGACAAGGAGGTATTCTCTTGGATAGAGGATGTATTTATAGATATAAGTGACTTTAAGTCAACATCTACAGGTATGCATAAAAATGCAATATCAGAAATCCACCAATATGCCGAAAAAGAGCTTAAGATCCTGGGTCACAGCCACTATAGTGAAGAGGAGATAAAAAATATATTCCTTGGAAAGTTAGACAAGAAGTTTGATGAGTTGATCCTAGATAGGTCTGCAGCAGTTAGAGAAGAGCTAAAGTCATATATAAACGGTGAGATGTCTGAGAAGGTATTTGAGATAATGCAGAAGGTCATAGAGATGTTAAAGACCCAGTATGAGCATATAAACTCATCCTTGTATCCAGCACTTGCTATACATATTCAACATACTCTAGAAAGGATAAAAAATGGAAAGAAAATAGTAAATCCAAGTCTTTCTAAGATATCTTCATCTATGCCGGAAGAATACGAGTTGGCTAGGTACATTGCGAGTATATCAGAAAATATATCCAAGTTATCTATTCCCGAAGATGAGTTGGGATACCTTGCCTACTATATCAATAAGTTCTGCATAAAGGATGACAAGGTCAAGGAAAATGTAAAGGTACTAATAGTAACCCACGGCAAAGTTGGTATAGAAATGGCCAATGTAGTCAACAATCTTATGGGTGTAGAATGTACTATAGGTCTTGAAATACCACTAGAATCCTCTTCATCAGAGGGAATTGAGAAATGTATATCTCAGATAAGCTCTATAAATGCACCTAATGGACTTATAATTTTAATAGACATGGGTTCTCTAGTCATAATTGGAAATGAAGTTGAAAAAAGATTTAAGATAAAGACCAAGACTATATCTAGGGTAGATACCTTGTTAGCCATGGAAATAGGTAAGATGGCTGCTATAGAATCTAAAAAGTTTGAAGATATATCTGACTACTGCGATAAGATAAACAAAAATCCAAGTGATGAAAATAAGGACCAATATATTGAAAAAGAAGAACGAGAAAAGGTTGTAATATCCCTTTGTTTGAGTGGACATGGAAATGCCAAAAACCTAAAGCAGCTACTAGACAGTAGTATATCGACGAGAGGTTTGGATATAAATGTTATACCTGTAGGATTTTTGGATGAAATCGGTGTTGAAAACAGGCTTGAAGAAATAGAAAAGACTAAGAAAATTGTATGTATAGTAGGAACGATTGGTATAAATTACAAGAATATACCATATATAAATTACAGAAAAGTTCTTTCTGGGTATGGTATAGAAGAAGTTGTAAACTTGTGCTGTCAAGAAGACGACGATCTTAAACTATCAGAAACAAGTGAGGGTAGATTAAGTGATATAATCCTTGAAGAATTTATCTATGAAAATTTTGAAGGTATATCCAAAGAATACGTGATAGACAGCATGGTTGCAAGGTTACAGGAGAAAGGCTATGTAGACTCGAGATTTATACTTAGTGTATACAAGAGAGAGTCCATGGGTACCCTTGTCTTTAAGTCAAAGGTAGCAATACCTCATGGATTACCTGAAAATGTAAAAAAACCAGTAATATCCATAGCCAAGCTTAGCAAGCCGATAGTATGGGACAATGAGTTCATGGTTGACTGTGTTGCCCTTATAGCTATCAAGGAGAACAACCAGGCTGAGATGAAGAAGTTGTTCAAGATACTTGGAGATGATAACAAGATAGAACAGATAAGTAAGGCTACTAGTAAAAAAGAGATAATGGACATATTTGTAGACTAGGTCTATAACAGAAAAAACCACAATAATTGTGGTTTTTTCTGTTATATTTGTTTTTTATGTTTAGGAAAATATTTTTCTGAAAAAAATTAAAGTCGAAACCTTTGCTATAGCTTGATTGAAAACAAAAAAACGTTATTTTACTTTTTTGTGCAAAGTTGGCACGGTAGTTGCTATATATAAGGCATTAGAAAATATACTGGCTACTCAAAAGGCCAGCTATATGGATTATGTTAGGAGGACAAAAACTTGCAATTAAAGGAATATTTTAAAAAAGAATTAGTTTTCTATGATTTATCTGTAGCAGATAAGGGAGAATTTTTTACAATACTATCACAGAAGGCCTGTTCACTAGGCAAGGTGACAGATGAGTTTGAAGTGAATGTCAAGAAGAGAGAGGATAATTTCCCTACAGGTATCCAGCTAGAAGATTTTGCAGTAGCTATACCTCACACTGATGCAGAGTATGTAAAAGAAGAATTCATAGCTGTAGCAGTGTTTAAGGAACCAGTAAAATTTAGTTCTATGGAAGATGCAAGCGCTATACTAGATGTAAGAGCAGCATTTATGCTTGGTTTAAACCAGCCACACAGTCAGTTAGAAGTTTTAACAGAATTGATGGGCATATTCCAGAACAAGGAAACAATGGCAAAGATTATTAATTCGTCTAGTAAAGAAGAATTAGAAAACATTATATTTAACATTTAATTATTTGGAGGTAGAAAAATGAAAAAGAAAATTTTAGTAGCATGTGGAGCAGGAATAGCAACATCAACAGTAGTATGTGGTAAGGTTGAGCAGTTAGTAAAAGACAACAATATAGATGCGGAAATAATCCAGTGTAAGATAGCTGAGGTTGCTTCTAAACAGGATGAAGCTGACCTTATAGTTTCTACAACAATACTACCAACTACATACAAGATACCAGCAATAATAGCTACATCATACATCACTGGTATCAACACTAAGGCTCTAGACCAGAAGATACTAGACCACCTAGTATAATAAAATCAATCTAATTTATCTGTTTATATTAGCAAAAAGCTATTATATATAATTTATAACTCAGGAGGGGAAAATGGATAAAGTATTAGCAGTAGTACAGTACATACTTAACATGGGTGCGACAGTAATCCTACCGATTACAATCCTATTCTTAGGTATGATATTCAAGATTAAGTTCACCAAGGCCTTAAAGTCAGGTCTTACAATAGGTATAGGATTTGTTGGTATTGGACTAGTAGTTAACCTACTAACTTCAACTCTAGGACCAGCAGCACAGGGAATGGTAAAACGTTTCGGTCTTTCATTGACAGTAATAGATGTTGGTTGGCCGACAACAGCATCAGCTACTTGGGCATCACCAGTAGCACCGATAATAATACCAGTTTGTTTGGGTGTTAACTTAATATTAATTTACTTCAAGTTGACTAAGACTCTAAACATAGACTTGTGGAACTACTGGCATTTTATAGTAGCCGGTGCATTCGGTTACGTTGTAACAGGAAGTTATATATGGGCAATCATATGTGCAATCATAATGGAATTATTGGTACTATTTACGGCAGACAAAACAGCCAAGTATGTGGGAGACTTCTATGGACTTGAGGGTGTTTGTTTACCAACAGGTTCAACAGCATCTTTCGCACCACTTGGTTTCCTAGTTGGTAAAATAGTAGAAAAGATACCAGTAATCGGTAATATACATACAGACCCAGATACAATTCAGAAGAAATTTGGTATCTTCGGTGAACCAATGATGATGGGTATAATCCTAGGATTCGTTCTTGGTGGACTAGCAGGCTACGATGTATCTAAGGTATTTAATACAGGTATATCAATGGGTGCAGTAATGTTCTTGATGCCTAGAATGGTTAAGATACTAATGGAAGGTCTAATTCCAATTTCAGAGGCAGTAAGAGACTACCTACAGTCTAAGTATGGAGATAGAGAACTATACATAGGTTTAGATGCAGCTCTTGCAACTGGACATCCAGCAGTTCTTTCAACAGCTCTAATACTTGTACCTATAACTCTATTCCTAGCAGTAATACTACCAGGTAACAGGGTACTTCCATTCGGTGACTTGGCTACTATACCATTCTATATAGCATTCATCGTATGCTTTAGAAAGGGTAACATAGTACAGTCGGTAATCACAGGAACAATAGTAATAGCACTATCATTATATATGGCAACAGATCTTGCGCCTGTACATACAGAGCTACTTTCTCAGGCTAATATGCTACCAAAGGGAACTACAATGGTATCTTCTATAGATGCTGGTGGTAACTTGTATAAATGGGGTATATACAAGCTCTCAGAGATGGTCAAGGCGATGGGCTTATTCTAAGTTTATTAAAACCCTTCTTTGTACAGGTGTACAAAGAGGGGGTTTTTATATATGGAAATGTTTTCCAAAATGGCTAAGGTCAATTACAATATATGGCTAAGGTCATTACAATATAGCTAGTTTGATAGTCGTTTGAGTGTGGCTAGATCTAGCATTAAATGATTATGGTAATTCGAAAGGAGAAAAGGATGAAAGCAGTGGTAAAGGCAAGGCCAGGTTATGACAATGTCGAGTTATTAGACCTAGAAGAACCTCAGGTTTATGGGGATAGGGTAAAGATTAAGGTGGCATACAGTGGTATTTGTGGATCTGATATTCATTCCTTCAAGGGAGAATATGCAAACATAAAGACTCCTGTAACTTTGGGTCATGAATTTTCAGGTGTCGTAGTTGAGGTTGGCCCAGATGTAAAAAATGTAAAGATAGGAGACAGGGTTACATCAGAGACAACTTTTGAAACTTGTGAAGAGTGTATATATTGTGCATCAAAAGACTACAATCTTTGTCCATCTAGAAAGGGTATAGGTACTCAGGTAAATGGATCATTTGCAGAGTATGTATTGTCTAGGGAAGAGAGTGTCCATGTACTACCAGAAAGTGTATCATTACTTGCAGCTTCATTGACAGAACCCCTAGCATGCTGTGTCCATGCAGCATTGGAAAAGACTACAATAGAACCAAGTGACAAGGTACTTATTATAGGACCAGGACCAATGGGACTACTACTTGCTCAGGTAGTTAAATCTCAAGGGGCTACAGTTATAATGACTGGTATAGAAAAGGATAAGGAAAGACTTGAATTTGCCAAAAAACTAGGTGTAGATAGGACAGTAAATGTTCAAGCTGAGTCTTTAAAAGATGTAATTATGGAAATGACTGAGGGCTATGGTGTAGATAAGGGCTTTGACTGTTCTGGATTTATGCCGGCAGTAAACGATGCCCTTGTACTATTAAAGAAGAAGGCTACTTTTGTTCAGCTTGGTATATTTGCCAAGAAGTTCAATGAAATGGACCAGGAAACAATAATCCAGAGGGAAATAGCATATGTTGGTACAAGATCACAAAAGCCAAGTGCTTGGGTCACTTCTTTAGAACTACTTGCAGCGGGCAAGGTAGATACAGAGGTCCTAATTACCAAGGTTGTTGGACTAGGTGAATTCCATGAAGGTATAGAAGACTTGATGGCTGGTAAGGAAATTAAGGTAGCAGTCGATTCTTCAAAATTATAAGATAAGAAAAGATATAAAAATATTTAAGAATATAAAAATATTAAAACTCTACATTAGAGTAAGAAAAATAAAAAGATATAAGAAAACGAGGCAAATAAATGAAGAGTTTAAGATTATATAAGGCTAGAGATATTAGGTATGAAGAAGCTCCAATGCCTGAAATAATAAAAGATGACGATGTAATAATAAAGGTAATGGTTGCTGGTATTTGTGGTTCAGATGGACATAGGTATTCTTTACTTGGTCCATACATTGAAGGCATGGTATGGGGACATGAGTTTTCAGGTGTAGTTGAGAAGGTTGGACCTGGTGTGACTAACCTAAAGGTTGGTGACAGGGTGACAGGTTGTCCTACACTATACTGTGGAGAGTGTGAGTCATGCAAGAAGGGTGAATTTGCAAGATGTGATGTTCTAAAAGTAATAGGTGCCAAAGATCCTGGATGCTTTGCCCAGTATACAAAATTACCTGCTGAAAATGTCCTTAAAATTTCAGACGAGGTTAGCTTTGAAAAGGCATCTATGGTAGAACCTTCTTGTGTTGCACTACATGGTCTTTATAAAACTCAGTTGCAGCCAGGGGATGATATAGCTGTAATGGGATGTGGAACAATTGGATTATTGGCTATCCAGTGGGCCAAGATATTTGGAGCTAGAAAGATCGTTGCAATAGATATAGACCAGTCTAAGTTGGACCTAGCTATGAGTCTAGGGGCTACACACACTATTAATTCTTTAGATGGTCCTCCACATGAACAATTGGAAAAAATAACTGACGATAGACGTGTAGATGTTGCTGTTGAGTCTGCTGGTTCAAAGATAACTTCAGCCCAGGTGTTTGCCCTAGCTAAAAAGGGTGGGAAGGTAGTATTCCTAGGAATACCATATGGAGATATAAATATTGAGAGATTCTATTTTGAGAGAATAGTTAGAAATGAACTTACAATATTTGGTTCATGGAACTCAGTATCTTCACCATTCCCAGGCAAAGAGTGGACGAGTGCAGAGCATTTTATGGCGACAGGAGCAGTTGATCCATCACCTCTTATAACACATAGGTTAGACCTAAGTGAGGGTCCTGAAATATTTGAAAAGATAGCAGAAAGAACTCCAGGCATAGGCAAGGTTCTTTTCTATCCAAATGGTAAACCAGAATAAAAAGTAAATATTAGATTTTTAGCTATAAAACCCCTATACAATCATTTTTGATTATATAGGGGTCTGTTTATTGTGATATTAGTTTGTAGATTTTGTTACTTTACCTGATCCGTCCTGTGAATTAGTGGCACTGGCCTTGTCATTTGATGTAGGAGTTGGATTGTTTAATGATTCTTCAAAAGATCTAATCTGGCTTTCTTCTTCTTTGCCTATAGCCTTAAGACTAGATGCATCTATATATACAGTCTTTTTCTTAGATTTTTCTTTTTCAGTTTCTCCGTTAGAAAAAGTAAACTTGTATATGTTCTTATTGTTTGCATACATCAATTTATAAGAATCTATCTGACTATAAACGTCCCTGTCTACATTTTTGAATGCTGCCTGTATAGCCAATTTTAAGTCTTTGATGATTGAAAAGTTTAAGACGTTGGCCTTTTTTTCAGCACTTGCAGCTACTATAGGCTTTGATGATATCACATCACTAGTCTTAGCATCTACAGTCATGATTATTCCCTGGCCTTTTTTGTCTATACCGTCTATTGAATAGATGTATTTTCCATCTTTTTCCTTAAGTATAAGGCTTGATATAGAGCCAGCCTTGTTCTGTGTTGTAAATCTCAGCATAGCCTGATCCTGGTTTACCTTTACAGTTCTGATATCTTTAATATTTGACAAATCTACGTTTGTTTCTACTTTTTTCTTTGATTCTTTTTTACCTAAGCTACTGCATCCTACGTTTGTTATACACATAATGCTGCATAGTCCTAGGGCAAGTATCTTCTTATTTTTATTATTCATAGTTACCTCCACTTAAAAAAACTAGCAATATAATTATACAATAAAGATCTATATAAAAGAACCTCTTTACTGATAATAAAAATTAAAATTTATGAAAAAAATCTAATATATGATCCAAAGAAAAGTAAGTAAGTGATATTAAGGGCAAATTTGTAGTATTTAAAATTGTAATGTGCTATAATCAATCTTACAACAAGGAATATAATAAACGTCTAAAATATAGATGTATTATTGGTTTGGAGGTAGAAGGTGAGAGTAGTCGTTATTGGTGGTGGCAAGGTAGGCAACAAGATTATCGAGCAGCTATCAAAAGAATCGCATGATGTTACAGTCATAGAGAAAAATCCTGAAGTAATACAAAAGATTAATAATTATTTAGATATTGCATGTATCAATGGTAATGCAATTAATTATGATATACAAAAAGAGGCTGGTGTAGATGCAGCTGACATAGTGATAGGCTGTACTTCATCAGATGAGATTAATATGTTCTCTTGTTTACTTGCCAAAAAACTGGGGGCAAAGCATACAATAGCAAGAGTTCGTAATCCTGAATACTATAATCAACTCAACTATATAAAGGACGATCTTGGTCTTAGTATGGTTATCAATCCTGAATATGTGGCAGCCAATGAGATATCCAGAATACTGAGGTTCCCATCTGCCCTAAAGGTAGAGACATTTGCCAAGGGTAAGGTCGAGTTGCTAGAGTTTAAGGTTGGTGTAGACTCTGTACTTGTAGGAATGAAAATGAAGGAGATAAGTCATAAGTTTAATCTTAAAGTCCTTATTTGTGCTGTTCAGAGGGCCAATGATGTTATAATACCAAATGGTGACCTAGTCCTTGAAGCTGGAGATAAGTTGAGTATAGCAGCATCCCACCTAGAACTTGAGAACTTCCTTGGAAGGATAGGTGGCCTAAAGAGGAAGGTTAAGACAGTTATGCTAATAGGTGGTGGCAAGATAGCCTATTACCTATGTGAGAGTCTTAAAAAGCTAAATATAAAGATAAAAATTATAGAGAGGGATATAAAGGCCTGCAATAATATAGCAGACCTACTTCCATATGTTGACGTTATTCACGGTGATGGAACAGACCAGCAGTTGCTTGAAGAAGAGGGGATTGATGATGTAGATGCCTTTGTTTGCCTTACAGGAATAGATGAAGAAAATATAATACTGTCTATGTATGCAAATTCAAAAAATATTCGCAAGGTCATAACTAAGGTGGGTCATTCTACATTTTTAAATATGACAGAGACCCTAAATTTAGATACAGTAATATCTCCTAAGGACATAACGGGCAGTATAATTTTAAGGTATGTTAAGGCTATGGAAGCCTCATACGGAAGTAAACTTAACAGTTTTTACAGGATGGTTGATGGCAAGGTCGATGTGCTTGAGTTTTCAGTAGGAGAGACTAGTAAAATTGTCGGTGAAAGACTTGCTGACTTAAAACTTAGAAAGCACCTATTGCTAGCCTGCATAGTCAGGGAAGGCAGTATAATAATCCCTAGTGGTAACGACATTGTAAATGCCAAGGATAATATAATTATTGTCACTAAGCATCAAGATATCAGTGATGTTGATGACATAGTGGAGTAGGAGTTAAATTATGAATTATGAGATGATGCTGTTTGTCATTATGAATATAGCTAGGGTAGAGGGGGCCTTGATGTTGCTACCTGCCCTTGTGGCCCTTATTTATGGTGAGAATACAGTAGCTGGAAAAATATTAATAATCGCAGTTTTATGTATTTGCTTGGGAAGTGTTTTTTCTAGGAAAAGACCTAAAAGATCGGATATATTTGTCAAAGATGGATTGATGATAGTTGGTCTAGCATGGGTTATGTTCTCCTTGCTAGGAGCTCTTCCCTTTTACTTTACTGGTGCTATACCGAGATTTGTAGATGCATTTTTTGAGACCGTATCGGGCTTTACTACCACAGGTTCTACTATACTTACAGATATTGAATCCCTTCCTTATGGTATACACTTTTGGAGGGCCTTTACCCACTGGGTAGGTGGTATGGGTGTACTTGTATTTGTAATGGCTGTTATACCCCTTGCAGGTAGTAAGTCTCTTAATATTATGAAGGCTGAGGTTCCAGGTCCTACAATGGACAAGATAGTACCAAAGACTAGGCAGACTGCTAAGATATTATACCTTATATATGTAGTGATGACAGTTGCTGAGGTCGTGCTCTTGGTCCTAGGTGGTATGCCCTTATTTGATGCATTAATACATACATTTTCTACAGCGGGAACAGGTGGATTTTCAAACAAGGCAGATTCCGTATCCTTTTATGACAGTGCCTATATAGACGGGGTGATTACGGTATTTATGGCTCTTTTTGGGGTCAACTTCAACTTATTTTATCTCTTGTTACTAGGTAAATTTGCTAGGGTATTCAAGAGTGAGGAGCTGAGGACCTATATAGGTATTATAGCAGTGGCGACCCTTCTAATAACTATAAATATATATCCTATGTACGGGTCATTTTTAACCTCATTTAGGTACTCGTCTTTTCAGGTTACTACTATAATCACGACAACTGGTATGATGACTACTGACTTTAATCTTTGGCCTAGTTTTTCAAAGGGAATACTCTTGATGTTGATGTTTGTAGGTGCCTGTGCAGGGTCTACTGGTGGTGGACTCAAGGTATCCAGGGTCTTGCTTCTAGGTAAATATATCAAGAGTGAGATAAGAAAAATAGTTCATCCTAGAAGTATTGTATCTGTTAAAGTTGATGGAAAGGTCATGGATGATACAGTGATTAGAAGTGTTACAGCCTATATTATGATATACATGTCTATTTTAGTTGCGTCATACCTGATGATATCCCTAAATGAATTAGACTTAGAAACAACTCTAACTTCAGTGATCACTTGTATCAACAATGTGGGACCTGGTTTTGGAGAGATAATAGGGCCTACTCAGAATTTCTCGACCTTGTCTGATTTTTCCAAGCTTGTCTTGACCCTAGATATGTTGATAGGTAGGCTCGAGATATATCCAATACTATTCATATTTAGTCCTAGGATGTTTAAGAGAAGGTTCTAAAAAATTTTTTCCCAAATATAGAGTAGTGGAAAAAATAAGGTGGATATGAAAAACGATTATTTCAAGTATGACACTAGAAAAAACATATAAAAAACGAATATTTATTGATAAAAATTAAAAAAAATATGTATTTACAGTTACGTTTTTATGGACTTTGTATATAACATATGCTATAATCTATTAGTAATAGGCGGTGTTCTTGTGGGATGAGTTTGTTACAAACGGCATATCTGCATGGGCACTTTTTTGTTTTTTACAAAAAGCCTAGTATAGGATGTCAATTAAGGAAAATATATATTAAAGGAATGTTTGAAAGAAGGGATTAGTAGATGTTAACAGCAATAACAGGAATTAACTGGGGCGACGAAGGTAAGGGAAGAATGGTAGATTTACTATCTAGTGACTACGATGTAGTTGTTAGGTACCAGGGTGGCAACAATGCAGGTCATACTGTAGTTAATGAAAGAGGTAAGTTTATACTTAACTTATTACCATCAGGTATACTACGCTCAGATGTAGTAAATGTAATTGGTAATGGTGTAGTAGTTGATATCAAGCACCTTAGTGAAGAGATGAATAAGTTAAAGGCAGCCGGAATAGAAATAACTCCAGCCAACCTAAAGATAAGTGATAGGGCAGTAATAGTAATGCCATACCATGTACAGATGGACTGTCTAGAAGAAGAAAGACTACTAGATGCCAAGTATGGTTCAACTAGGAGGGGGATAGCACCTGTATATGGTGACAAGTATATGAAGAAGGGTCTTAGAATGGGTGAACTTCTTGATAGCAAGGAAGACCTAAAGAAGAGACTAGAGGGTATAATAGATTACAAGAACTTAATGATAGAAAAAGGATATGGTCAGGACAAGATTTCATTTGATGAAATGTGGGCATATCTTGAAGAATATGGAACAATAGCCAAGGAATTTGTATGTGATACAGGTCTATTCTTAAACAAGGCTGCAAAGGAAGGTAAGAACATAATGTTCGAAGCCCAGTTAGGAGCTCTTAGGGATATTGACTTTGGTATATATCCATATACATCTTCATCATCTTCAATAGCAGCCTATGCGCCAATTGGATCAGGTGTACCAAACTTAAAGCTAGACTTATCAATCGGTATAATGAAGGCTTACTCTACTTGTGTAGGTGAAGGACCATTCACAGCAGAGATGTTTGGTGATGAAGCAGAAGAATTAAGAAAGTCTGGTAACGAATACGGTGCTGCAACAGGTAGACCAAGAAGAGTTGGTGGATTTGATGTACTAGCATCTAGATATGGTGTTATGTGTCAGGGAGCTGATGAAATAGCCCTAACTAAGCTTGACGTATTGTCTTACCTAGACCAGATACCAGTATGTGTTGGTTATGAATTTGAAGGTGAGAGACTAGACCACTTCCCAATAGGAGAAAAGTTATTCAAGGCTACTCCTGTATATGAATACAAAAAGGGATGGAACAAGGATATATCCGACTGTAAGAAGTTAGAAGACCTACCTCAGGAAGCTATAGACTATATCAAGTATATAGAAGAAGCAGTTGATTGCAAGATCAAGTATGTTTCTGTAGGTGCACAAAGAGAACAGTATATTGTAATGCCATAGTAGGCACAAAACAAAAATTTATGGGCATGCCTTAGGGTATGTCCATGTTTATAATAAGTAAGTAATTTAAAAGTTATATTGTTGTATGTAGATTATTAAATGGAGGTATTAGATGAACAATACATATGAATCACCGCTAACATCAAGATATGCTAGTAAGGAAATGCAGGCCTTATTTTCACCTGACAAGAAGTTTAGAACATGGAGAAGACTTTGGATAGCCCTAGCTGAGACTGAAAAAGAGCTTGGCCTAGATATCACTCAGGATCAGATAGATGAACTAAAGAAGTTCCAGGATGATATCAACTATGATGTAGCCAAGGCTAGAGAAAAAGAAGTAAGACATGACGTAATGAGCCATGTATATGCTTATGGTGTTCAGTGTCCGAGCGCAGCAGGTATAATCCACCTTGGAGCAACTTCTTGTTTTGTTGGAGACAATACTGACCTGATTATTATGTATGAAGCACTAGACCTAATCAAGAAGAGACTAGTAAATGTTATAGCTATACTTGCCAAGTTTGCTGATGAGTACAAGGATCTACCAACACTAGGATTTACTCATTTCCAGCCTGCCCAGCCAACAACTGTAGGTAAGAGGGCAACACTATGGATCCAGGACTTTTTACTAGACCTTGAAGCTCTAGAAGACTTCCTACAGAGAAGAAGATTAAGAGGAGCCAAGGGTACAACTGGTACTCAGGCATCATTCCTAGAGTTATTTGATGGAGACTTTGAAAAGGTGAAATTATTGGATAAGACTGTTGCCCACAAGATGGGTTATGATGATGTATTCCCTGTTACTGGACAGACATATTCAAGAAAGATAGACAGTCAGGTTGTAAACATCCTATCAGGTATTGCCCAGTCAGCTACAAAGTTCTCAAACGACATCAGGCTACTTCAGAACCTAAAGGAAGTTGAAGAGCCATTTGAAAAGAACCAGATAGGTTCATCAGCCATGGCTTATAAGAGAAACCCAATGAGAAGTGAGAGAATAGCATCACTATCAAGATATGTTATAGCTGATATGCTAAACCCAGCCATGACAGTTGCAGGTCAGTGGTTTGAGAGAACACTTGATGACTCAGCCAACAAGAGACTATCTGTACCAGAAGGTTTCCTAGCTATAGATGCAGTCCTAAACCTTTGTGCCAATGTAAGTGATGGACTAGTTGTATATCCAAAGGTTATAGAACAGAGACTTATGAAGGAACTACCATTTATGGCTACTGAAAACATAATGATGGATGCTGTAAAGAAGGGTGGAAACAGACAGGAACTACATGAGCAGATAAGAGTTCATTCACTAGAAGCAGCTAGAATGGTAAAGGTTGAAGGTAAGGAAAATGACCTAGTTGATAGAATTGCCAACGACCCAGTCTTTGGTGTTACAAAGGAAGAAATCCTAGAGGTTCTTAAGCCAAACTTATATGTTGGATGTGCCACACTACAGGTTACAGATTTCTTGGAAAATGTTGTAAACCCAATCCTTAGTGAGGAAGATACTGTAGAGACTGCAGAAATAACTGTATAGTCATAGTGGATTGTAAATTAATTTGAGGCAGGACTAATCAAGGTCCTGTCTTTTTTTGCCAAAATAAAGTATAATATAAGCATATAAATTAATTTTTCTTAATTATTGGTAACAAAATGGGATGGACAAGGGGGCTTATTATGAAGGACTTTAAGTTGGCAGTATGTCAGATGTCTGTGACTGATGATAAACAAAAGAATATAGAAAAATCTGTATGTATGATTAGAGAAGCTGCAGCAAATGGGGCAGAATTAGTTGTGCTACCAGAGATTTTTAATTGTCCTTATGACACCAAGTGTTTTTCGAGCTATGCTGAATCTTATCCAGGACTTACATCAAATGCTATGATGGGCATAGCCAAAGAGCTGGGCATATACTTACTGGCAGGGTCTATACCAGAAATTGATGGTTCAAAAATTTATAATACAGCCTATTTCTATGATAGAAATGGACATATGATAGCTAGACATAGGAAGATGCATCTTTTTGATATAGATATAGATGGTGGCCAGTATTTTAAAGAATCTGACGTGCTTACACCAGGAGATGATTTTACTCTTGTCAATACGGATTTAGGGTGTATAGGCATAGGCATTTGCTATGATGTTAGGTTCCCAGAGTATTTTAGGATACTTTCTACAAGGGGGGCAGAGATGGTGCTTTTGCCGGCTGCCTTTAATATGACTACAGGTCCCCTTCACTGGGAGATATCATTGAGGGTGAGGGCCTTGGATAATCAAATCTTTATGGTAGGGGCATCTTCAGCAAGGGATGTCAACTCTTCATATGTATCCTATGCAAACTCAAGGATAATAGATCCATGGGGCAGTATAATCGCTAGGACAGATGAAAAAGAGTCAATAATATATGCGGATATAGATGGTTCAAAGATAGAATCCGTAAGAAACCAACTACCCCTTATAAAGCACCTGAGAAAAGATAGGTACAATCTAGCTTGTGAGGTTAGGTAACTTGTGTGGTCAGACAACCTAAATCAAGGGCTTGTCTAAAAACACTTATAAACTTATTTAATAAAATATATAAAATGGAGGTTACAAAAATGATGACTAATAAAGAAATTAGGGCAGTTGCTAGAGAAAGACTGTCGGGTAACTGGTTAAAAATGTTACTTGTGAATATAATTGTGTGCGCTATAATAGGTGCAGGTTCTTATTTCTCAACAGTAAAGGAGGCTATCTACATTACACTAGTTATGTCTATTATATCTGTAATACTAGTTACAGGGCAGACAAACCTAACTTTTAATATAGCCAAGGGAAAAGAGTGGCGTGCCGGTAACTTTTTTGTTGGTATTAAAGAATACTTAAGGTCATTTGGATATAATATCCTAATAGGACTGATGGTTGTAGCAATAGAGATCGTTTTTGTATTTTTAATCGTTTCAAATTCTGTTGCGGCCCTTATTGGAAAGCCTAGTAATCTCGATTTGGCTCAATCAATAAAACATATGCACCCTGAAAATATTGGTCTTGCGGTTGGATTTTTATTAGTGATGGTATTTATATTGATCTTGATAGACCTTATGTATTCAATGGTTATATATATAATACTAGAAAAAAATTCTGACATAGGAATTATAAAATCTATGAAGTATTCGAGAAAGCTTATGAAAAAGCGTAAGGCTAAGTTGTTTGGTCTTTATCTATCGTTTATAGGTTGGTCATTGCTGTCAATATTGACTTTAGGTATAGGAATATTGTTTTTAAATTCTTATATTATGACAAGTATGGGTATATTCTATGTAGAACTACTAAAAGACAAGGCTGAGTTGGCCGATGAAGTGGGTCTAGTATCTCATAATGATTTTGTTGAGATGAATGAGTATAGAGTAGTCGATACTGAAAGTCTAGAGGTGATAAAAGATGAGGATAATGATAACAATCAGGAACATAAAGAAATTGATAAAGATGTTGAGGAAGGCTCAGAAGAGGGTCAGAATAATGAAGATAATCAGGAGACTGAAAAGAGCAGTGATGACCAGGACAAATGAAGAGAATCAGGAGACTGAAAAGAGCAGTGATGACCAGGACAATGTCTTAGAACACAAGGTAAATCAAGAAGAGAAAGGTGAGGTATAGGTATGTCTGATGAAAAGATAATAAGTTTTGAAGATATTAGAAATAGGGTTAAGGAATCTGATATTGACCTATTTGAAGAATTTATTGGTGAAGAAATAATGGATTTGGATTACGAAGGAGATTTAAACCTATTAGATTTTATCAAGAAGGTTTCTGATTACCAAGAGGAAAATAATATACCGAACAAGAAATTTCTAGATATGCAAAAGCAATTTATGGAGAGGTATGGTTTTGAATTAGTAAATCCATCTCCTGAAGAACTTGAAAAAATAAAAAAATCTCTTAACAGTAAGGCTAATATTGATAAACTTAAAAGTCTTGACATGAATAATCCAGTGTCTATGATCCGTACTTCGGCGCTCCTAAGCTTGAGGGCAGACTTTGAGGATAAGGCCTACGAAAAGAATATTATCCAGCTTGATCTTAAAAACGACAAGAATGACCTTAAGATTATATTTAATGGAGAGAATGTAACAGTTATAAGTGAGAATAAGATAGACTTTAGTGATGAAGATATCAACAAGGCTATAGCCAATTATAGGGTAATAGTTGGGGATAGCATAAGAGTACAGATATGTGAGGCAACAAATTCGTATGACTATAAGTAAAAACAAGTTACCAATTGAATTTTTAAAAGAAATGGAGGACCTTTTAGGTCCTTCTTATAATGATTTTATAAAATCATTCGACGAAAAAAAGACCAGTGCAATAAGGATAAACACACTCAAGATGACCAAGGAAAGGTTTGAAGACTTGGCGATGTTTTCAATAGATATTGACAGGGATAGAATTGAATGGTCTGATGAATCTTACTATATAGACGAAGAAACCAATCCTGGTAAAAATCCACTCCACGATGCTGGAGCCTATTACCTACAAGAGCCCTCTGCAATATCTGTAGTTGGCAAAAGTAATATAGTACCTGGGGAAAGGATTCTGGATATGTGTGCAGCCCCTGGTGGCAAGTCTACCTATATCCTATCTAAACTAGGTGGTAGAGGCCTTCTTGTTTCAAATGAAATCAACAAGCAGAGGGTGACTAGCCTAGGTGACAATCTTGAGAGATTTGGTGCTAGGAATGCCATAATAACCAACGAGGATTCAAAGCGACTATTAACGTTTTTTAAAGGTTTCTTTGATAAAATATACATCGATGCTCCATGTTCTGGACAGGGGATGTTTAGGAAGGATGCCTATGCTATTGAAGATTGGTCTATAGCCAAGGTTAAAGAGTGTTCTAATATACAAAAAGACCTGATTAGAGACGCCTACGCAATGCTAAGACCAGGTGGAAGCCTTATCTATTCTACTTGTACTTTCACTAAGATAGAGAATGAAGACATAATAAATGACTTCTTAGGTGAATACAAGATGGCAAGTTTAGATTCTATGGAGAGGATCTGGCCCCATATAGATAGGGGAGAAGGTCATTTTTGTGCTAGGATATCCAAACCAGATTCAAACAATGATGAAGATTTTGGACTAGGCGATGTGGATTTTGAAATAGCTAATAACAAAAATTCTAAGTCTAAAAATAAAAAAGCATCAAAATCTAAAAGAACATCTTCCGGCAGTAAAATACCAGATGATTTAAAAAAGTTTTTCTTGGACTACCTAAGTGAGAACCAGTTTGAGGACTTGCAGAATTTTAAAGATCGATTGGTGGAAAATAAGGATATGATTTATCTTGCATCAATTGACCAAGATAAGCTCAAAGGACTAAAGGTGCTTAGGAATGGTATACTGCTTGGACAATTAAAAAAGAACAGGTTTGAACCAGCACATTCACTAGCTATGGCCCTTAAAAAGTCAGATGTAAAGTACTGTCTAGACCTAGACCATGATAGTGAAGAAATATATAAGTATCTTGAAGGGCAGCCCATAGAGACTGGCCAGTCAAGAGGATGGGTATTAGTTTGTGTAGAAGGGTGTTCTATTGGTTGGGGTAAAGAGTCATCCGGTGTTCTTAAAAATAAGTATCCAAAGGGGCTGAGAAGAGTAATAAAGAGATAATATGTGCAGCTTTGGCTGAGAAAGGAGAATGTTTTGAGCAGGGAAAAGAAAAAAGGCCTTGTCGGAGAATTAATGGAAATTATAAATATTTTTGTTATGGCGATAGTACTTGCACTCGTTATAGTGCAGTTTATTAGACCAACTAGAGTTGATGGTTTGTCTATGTATCCTACTCTTGATAACAACGACTATTTAATAATCAATAGGGTAACTAGGTATACGGGAGTCGAAAGAGGAGACATAGTAGTATTTGACAGTTCTATGGAGATAAATAGCCTCAACAAGGAAAAGTCAATATTTAAGAAGATAGTTGATTTTGCCCTACAGGACGACAGTAATACCAAGGACCTAGTTAAAAGAGTAATTGCAGTTGGAGGAGACCATCTTCAGGTGTCAAACAACGAAGTCAGGGTAAATGGGAAGCTTTTGAAAGAAGACTATGTTTCTCAGGGGAACAGGACTGAAGGCAATATAGATACTGTAATTCCTAAGGGGCATGTATTTTGTATGGGTGACAACAGGATGAGAAGTTTGGACAGTAGGTATTCTGAAGTAGGTTACGTACCTGAAAACAAGATAATAGGTACTGTTTTAGTGAGACTGCTACCAATATCAAGTATGGGAGTAGTGAAATAATAACTAGTATCTAATTGGGAAAGTTAAAACCAGTATTCAATTAGAAAAGTTATAAGTAGCATATAAGTAGGAAACAATAAATTAGTGATTTGGAGGTGAGCTTGTGGAAAAGATAAATTTACTAGTCGATGGCAGGGCTATCGAGGTCAATTCAGATAGGATTAGACTAAATGACCTTGCAAGCTTGGTTGAAGATCATTATGAAGGACATATATGTATGGCCAAAATCAACAACAAGCTCTACAATCTAAACCACATACTATACAAGGATTCAGAAGTAGAGTTTATAGATACCTTAAAAGAAGACGGAAAGAGGCTATATTTTAGAGGCTTGTCACTTTTGTTGGTGATGGCCTGCAAGGACCTTTTCGAGGAAGCTAAGGTATATATCAACCATTCCATGAGTGGTGGTCTTTATTGTGTAGTCAAGAAAAAAGACTCTTTAAGCGATAAGGATATAGAATCTATCAAGGCCAAGATGCTTGAATATGTAGAAAAAGACCTTACAATCAAGTGTAACTACCTACCGAGCGACGAGGCGATAGAAAAATTCTGTTCGATCAACTGGGATGAAAAAGCTGAGTTACTAAAGTATAGAAAAGATGACATTATAAAAGTATATGAGTGCAATGGATACATTGATTATTTTTATGGTCTAATGTTTCCATCTACAGGCCATATAAAGGACTTGGACCTTGCTAAGATGGCTGATGGCCTTGTAATACTAGGGCCAGAAAATGGAGTTAAGGGAAAAATCAGCAAGCTTAGGAATATGGACAAGCTATCTGAAGTATATAGGGAGAGCGAAGAGTGGTCTAGAACATTAGGAATTGACAATGTTGTAGACCTAAATAGGATTATAGAGTCCAATGCATATGGTGATATGGTAAGAACTGTCGAAGCCCTACATGAAAAAAAGATAGCAGAGATAGCTGATATAATACACGAAAAGAAGGCCAAGTTAATACTAATAGCTGCACCATCTTCTTCGGGAAAGACGAGTTTTGCCCATAGGCTATCAATTCAGTTGAGGGTAATAGGACAGAACCCACTCCCAATATCAATGGATGATTATTTTGTAGATAGGGTCAATACGCCTCTCGACCAAGATGGAAACTATGACTATGAATCTATAGATGCTATTGATATTTCAAAATTTGAAGCTGATATTAGTCATTTGTTGGCAGGCCATGAGATAGACGAGATTAAATTTGACTTTATAGATGGCAAGAGGATTTATACAGGTAAAAAGATAAGGCTTGAACCTAATCAGCCTATAATCATAGAGGGGATACACGGACTTAATCCGGTTCTAACAGAGTCTATAGATAATTCATCTATATTCAAGATATATTTGAGTGTAATAACACAGCTCAACCTTGATGACCACAATAGAATACCTACAACAGATCTTAGGCTCTTGAGGAGAATGGTGAGAGATAGTATGTTCAGGGGTATATCTGCAGTTGAGACTATGGAAAAATGGTCGTCAGTCAGAAGGGGCGAGGAAAAATATATATTCCCTTATGCTGAAGAGGCGGATATAATGTTCAACTCAGCTAGTGTATACGAGTTAGCAGTCCTTAAGACTCAGGCTATGGACCTATTAAAACAAGTCAGCGAGGACAGCGACTACTATATGGAGGCGCAGAGGTTAAAGAGCCTACTTCAGTATTTTGTCAACTTGGATGATACAGAAGATATAGGACCGACTGCGATTATTAGAGAATTTATTGGTGGAAGTAGGATTGTGTAATGCCGAGAAAGAAAACAAAAAAAGAAGTAGTAGAGATACTAGATATGTTGACACAGATGCATCCAGATGCACACTGTGAGTTGGTACACACCAGTGCCTTTGAGTTGCTAGTTGCGACGATACTATCGGCCCAGTGTACTGATGTAAGAGTCAACATAGTTACAGAAGAAATGTTCAAAAAGTACAATAAACCTGAAGACTTTAAGGACCTGAGTATAAAAGATATAGAGGCAATGATAAAGACTTGTGGTCTATACAAGTCTAAAGCCCAGAAAATTAAGGATACATCTACAATAATAGTCGACCAGTTTGGTGGTCAAGTTCCAGATACACTTGAAGACCTAGTAAAGTTACCGGGTGTGGGAAGAAAGACAGCGGGAGTCGTCCTGAGCAATGCTTTTGGAGTGCCGGCTATTGCAGTGGATACACACGTTTTTAGGGTGAGCAATAGGATAGGACTAGTAAAAGAAAACAATGTTGAAGCTACTGAGTTTGCCTTGATGAAGGCCATACCAAAAGATAGGTGGACACATTCGCATCATTTATTGATATTTCAGGGAAGACGGATATGTAAAGCTAGAAAGCCTGAGTGTCATTTATGCAATATAAGAGATTACTGTAATTACTATGCAGTTGAAGAGAAGAAGAAAGAAAAGAAAGGAAATAAAAATGCCGATTAATATAGTTTTAGTGGAACCAGAGATACCTCACAATACAGGTAATATAATTAGAACGTGTGCCAATACGGGAGCTCAACTCCACTTGATTAAACCATTAGGTTTTTCACTTGATGACAAGCATCTGAAGAGATGTGGACTTGATTATTGGGATATAGCAGATATAAAGTATTATGATTCATTTGAGGAGCTACAAGAAAAATATCCAGAGGCTAATTACTTTTATGCTACAACAAAGACCCAAAAATCATATGCAGATGTCGAGTATAATGAGGGTTGTTTTTTAGTTTTTGGTAAAGAAACAAAGGGGCTACCTAAAGATCTAATAGAGAAAAATGAGGGTCATTGTATAAGGATACCAATGAGGGGTATAGAAGGAGCAAGGTGCCTCAACCTATCTAATTCGGTAGCAATAGTTGTCTATGAAGCATTGAGACAGCTAGGATTTCCTGATTTAAAATAAGCGGAGGTTAAAATGAATAAAATAAAGATAGTTTGTGATAGTTTAAGTGATGTCACAGACCAACAGATAGAAAAATATGATATTGAGTTTATACCTCTAAACATAATTATAGGGGATAATGAGTACAAGGATAGACAAGATATAAGTATTGATAATTTTTATAGTATAATCAGAAATGATAAGGTCATACCAAAGACTTCACAGGCTACGTACGCAGATTTTTATAGGGTATTTGAAAAATATACACAAGAAGGATACGATATTTTGTATATATCAGTGTCTCCAAATGCTACTGGAACATACCAGAGTGCAGTTCTTGCAAGTCAAGAATTTGAAGGTCACAACATAAAGATTATAGACTCTAACAGCCTTTGTTATGGTATAGGATATCAGGTATTGATGGCATGTGAACTAAGAGAGGATGGTAAGAGCCTGGATGAAATTGTAGACTATATAGAAAGCATCAAGAACAGGGTATATGCAACATTCTTCTGTGATGACCTAGAATACCTTTCAAAGGGTGGAAGAATAAGCGGAACAAAGGCGATGATCGGTTCAGTTCTAGGCATAAAGCCTATATGTGTAGTCAAGGATGGCCTAGTAGAAAATGTAGCAGTGGCAAGAGGCAAAAAGAACATAGCCCACAAGCTGATAGAGACAGCCAAAGAAAATGGAGTGACTGACTTTAAGCAACAGAGGATATTTATAGGTTACTCCGATGACATTAAAGAAAGAGATAGGTTGGTAGAAGTCCTTACAAAGGACTTTGGAGCACAACATATCGAGTACTTTAGGATAGGCTGCGGTATAGGAACACATGGAGGCCCAGGAACAACAGGATTTATCTGTTTAAAAGGATAATAAAACATAGGAATTATTTTAAAAAAGTCATTTTGACATAGTTATTATAAGTTTAAATACGATTTTATTGCTCAATCACGCAGCATGAAATTGTCAAATAGAAACAAGAGTTTGTAAAAAGAGGCAATATATGGATGATATTTGACAAGTGATATGTATATGATTTTACATCATTTCACGTAGCTGAGAGTAGATTGAGAATAGAGAGATATAGATAATAGAAAAAGAGACCGTATGTTGTCAAAGTAAGCATAGAGTAGTATTTTTGTTATATCAATGCGAAAACGAACGTCTAATTCGAGTGAGCCTGCGGCTAGGCAGGCCTTGAAGAATTAGTGAGTTAAGCATATGATATAACAAATACTACGTACAGCTTACTAGACTATATGCGGTCTCTTCTATTATCTAAAAACTATATTCTTTCAAGTAATGTTAGCAAGTAGTCCCAGATTTTCCCAACAGAGTCTATCTCTACGTGCTCTTTTGGTGTATGTACATCATACATAGTAGGTCCTATTGAAATTGCTTCAGCCTTTTGTGGTAGCTTGCTAAGTAGGATTCCGCACTCAAGACCACAGTGCATTACTAGTACATTAGGGGCTTTTTTGAATACATCCTTGTATATATCAACAGCCTTGCTCTCTAATTGAGAGTTTGAGTTGTATTCCCAAGCAGGATAGCCTGCAGAAAATTCAATCTCAGCTCCTAGTAGGTCTGCCAAGGCCTCTATTTTACTCTTGACATATTCTTTTTTAGACTGGCTTGATGACCTTGTAAGGTTCTTAAATTCTATATGTGTGTCAGTCTCTTTTACAAGAGCAAAGTTTGTAGATGTCTCAACCTGCTCATCAAGTTCTGCCTCCATAGCAATTACACCTGCTGGCATCAACATAAGTGTTTTTATGATTTTGTCTTTACAAGCATTGGTAAATACCTTAAAGTCCATAGAAGCACTTCTTCTAAGGCTTATCTTAAGATTTGGCTCTGTAGCATATAGCTCCTTTTGGATCTTTGCAGACATTTTCTGTATATCTTTTGCTGCCTGTTCAATGTCCTTGTCACTTACAGATATAACTGTCTCAGAAGTTCTTGGTATAGCATTTCTTTTTGAACCACCATCTATATTGAACATATCAAAATCAACGCTTATAGAGTTAAGGAGCCTTCCCATAATTTGGTTGGCATTACCCCTATTTTTATCTATGTCCATGCCTGAATGTCCGCCAAATAGTCCCCTAATTGTTATTTCAAGGGCTACATTTGTAGGGATTGCTGGCTTATACTCTTTTCTAATTGAAAGTATAGAGTCAACTGCACCTGCGCAACCTACAAGTATATTGTAGTCTTCTTCTGAATCAAGGTTGATTACAAGAGATGACTTTAGGTTTGAAAAGTCTAGTTTGTTTACACCTATCAGACCAACCTCTTCATCTGATGTAAACACGCACTCAAGGTTAGGATGCTTGATATCTTGACTCTCAAGGATAGCCATCATATAGGCAACACCTATACCATTGTCTGCACCCAATGTAGTGTCATTGGCGTGTAAATGGTTACCGTCTATAATCAATTCAATAGGGTCTTTGTCAAAATCGTGGTTTGAGAAATCCCCAGATTCTGTGACCATGTCTATATGTGACTGTAGCATTACAGTTGGTCCATCAGGATTGCCATTGGTTGCTGGTTTTCTTATAACTATATTATTATATTCATCTTGATATGTATCAAGTCCAAGGTCTTTAGCAAAGTTAACGATATAGTCGCTCACTTGCTTTTCTTTCCCAGATGACCTTGGAATCTGAGAGATGTTTTCGAAGTTTCTGAATACTTTTTCTGGATATAAACCCTTTGTTACATAGTTCATAGTATGCACCTCCTTAAGGGGTTTGTATATTAATATAATTGCAATAAAAAATACATATTTACATTATACCATGTATAGTATGATTTATGTATATATGAGGAAAAATTTTGCTTAGTCTTAATAAATTGAGAGGACCCAATAAACAAGTTTATTAAATATATGGTATAATAATACTATTGATTTTGAATTTTTGAATGGATGGTGAATATGGATAATAAGTATTTTAAACTCCTAGAATTAGACAAGATACTTGACCTACTTATGGACAAGGCCTCGTCTGATCTTGGACGTAATATAATAAAAAAACTAAACCCCTTCTCAAAATATGACCAGGTCAAGGAAGCTCTTGAAGAGACTACTGAGGCCCAGTCAATACTAATAAAGAGGGGGCATGTTTCTATGCAGGGAATACACAATATAGAAGACATGGCCAAGAGAGCTGATATAGGTGGTGTCCTAGATAATGCAAGTCTTATAAAGGTAGCAGATACTATGAGGGCTACTAGGATACTTTCAAACTTGTTGAGTGGAGACATAAAAGTTGAAACTTTCGGAAATGCTGAAAACTCAAACAAGGACAAGGAAGAGGTGACAAGGTATCCCATAATACAGACTATGGCCCAGTCCCTATATGTCCACAGGGATGTAGAGGACGCAATATATAATGCAATAGTGAGCGATATAGAGGTATCTGACAATGCTTCAAGTGAACTTAGGATGATAAGAAGGAGGATTCTTCAGAAGAACCAAAATATAAGGTCCAAGTTAAATTCAATTATATCATCTACTAGCTACCAAAAATACCTACAGGATGCGATTATATCCATGAGAGGGGATAGGTTTGTTATACCTGTAAAGGCTGAGTATAGGTCCGTAATATCTGGTATAATACATGACCAGTCTCAGTCTGGGGCAACACTGTTTATAGAACCCATGTCTATTGTTGAGATGAACAATGACCTTAGGCAGTTGAAACTCCAAGAGACAGAGGAGATAGAGAGGATACTAGCTGAACTATCAGGCATGGTAGGAGAGGTTGCAAGAGAGCTGATATCCAACCAAGAGATTCTAGGCAGACTAGATTTTGCCTTTGCCAAGGGCAAGCTGTCTATAGCCATGAAGGCAGTGGATCCTATTTTAAATAGGGACAAGTCATTTAGGATAGTAAAGGGGAGACACCCTCTTATAGACAAAAAAACAGTCGTAGCCAATACAGTATATCTTGGTAAAGATTTTAGCAGCCTACTTATAACAGGACCAAATACCGGTGGTAAGACAGTTACTATCAAGATGGTTGGTTTGTTTTCACTGATGACCCAATGTGGTCTTCATATACCGGCCGACTTTGGAACTAGTATGTGTGTGTTTGATCAAGTATTTGCTGACATAGGTGACAACCAGTCTATAGAGCAGAACTTGTCTACATTCTCGTCCCATATGACATCTATTGTGGACATAGTGGATAGGGTGACTGAGGATTCTCTGGTTATATTTGACGAATTGGGGGCAGGTACTGATCCAGAAGAAGGGGCAGCACTTGCAATAGCGATTCTTGAGGATATCAGGACAGTTGGTGCTCTTTGTATAGCGACTACCCACTACTCTGAACTTAAAAAATACGCCCTAGCTAAAAAAGGTGTGGAAAATGCTGCGGTTGAATTCGACATGGAGACCCTATCTCCAACCTATAGGCTATTGATAGGTGTGCCTGGTAAGTCAAATGCCTTTGAGATATCTAGAAAGCTAGGCCTAAATGAATCGGTAATCCTAAATGCCAAGTTCTATATGGATAACGATGATATAGAGCTTGAAGATGTACTTCAATCTGTAGAAAAGAACAGGCTAAAAACAGAAGAAGAGTTGTCTAGAGCAGAGGCTATGAGGTCTGAAATTGAGGCCCGTAAAAACGAGTACGAAGACAAGATTAAAAAACTAGAAGAATCTAAGTCCAAGGTCATGGAAAATGCTAGAAGCGAGGCTTTTTCTATAGTGAGACAGGCCAAGGAAGAGACAGAAGTCCTAATAAAGAAGCTTAGAAAGTTAGAGCAGGAATCTGCATCCAAGGACAAGGACAGAAGAATAGAAGAAATAAGAAGGGAAATCGGTCAGACTATGGGTGGTCTACAGCCTAGTCTTGAAAGTATGGTCGTACCAAAGTTTGCTTCAAAGGAAATCAAGAGTCTAAAGGCGGGTGCAGAGGTAAATATAGTCAGCCTGAGACAGGAAGGTACCGTCATATCTGCTGATGACAACAAAAAAGAGGCTGTAGTCCAGGTAGGAATAATGAAGATGACCCTACCATACAAGTCCCTAAAGATAATAGAAAAGAAAGAGAAGAATACTGTTACAAGGACTACTAGGAAGGTCATAAGGTCGAAATCAGGAAACGTAAAGCGTGAAGTAGACCTAAGGGGCATGAATCTTGAAGAGGCTATAGTTGCAGTAGACAAGTACCTAGATGATGCTTGTATGGCAGGTCATGATGAGGTCACAGTAATTCACGGTATAGGTACAGGAGTCCTAAAGTCAGGTATAGGAGAGCATTTAAAGAGACACCCACACGTTAAGAGCCAGAGAAAGGGTCAGTACGGAGAAGGTGGTATAGGAGTTACAATAGTAGAAGTAAAGTAGTAAAGAGAGTTGATAGTATGATGAATAAAATATTGGTTTCAGCCTGCTTGATAGGAGAAAATTGCAAATATAACGGTGGAAATAACAAGAACCAAAAATTGCTTGACTATTTAAAGGACAAGGAGTATGTCTTAGTTTGCCCTGAAAGTATTGGCGGACTTGCTATACCAAGGTTACCATCAGAGATAGAAAAGGGCATGGATGGAAGTGATGTCATTGACCAGGGTGCTAAGGTATATTCAAAAGATGGCAAGGACGTAACTGCTGAATATCTAAAGGGAGCCAAGATGAGTCTTGATATTGCCCTTGAAAACGAGGTTGGTCTAGCAATACTCAAAGAATCTAGCCCATCATGTGGGTCTAGTCTTATACACGATGGCAATTTTGTAGGAAATAAAAAACCAGGTCAAGGTGTTACGGTAGCCCTATTAAAAAAACACGGCATAAAAACCATTAGCGAAAAAGACCTTGATAATCTTGAGAATATAGGCTAGAAGTATTGCAATTTCTATGTACTTGTTATATGATAGTATATTGGATGGATTAGACATTTGGGTTAGAATTATTAGAAAAAATTGTTGATTTATAAAATAGATAATAATGTAGGAGGAAGAGCATGGCAGATTTCAAGCAAGTGATAGCTGAATCTATAAAGACAAAAGTAGAAGACTTGACAGTTGAAGAAATAAAAGGACTATTAGAAGTACCGCCAAACAAGGAAATGGGTGATTATGCATTTCCATGTTTTAAATTGGCAAAGATATTTAGAAAGGCACCAAATATGATAGCAGAAGACCTATCTACTTCAATAGAACTAGGTGAAGGTGTGACTAAGTGCATAAACCTTGGTGGATATGTCAACTTTTTTGTGGCAAAAGATGCCCTAGCAAAAAAGGTCATAACTCAGGTGTTTGATGAGAGAGAAAACTACGGCAAGAGTGATCTAGGTGGTGGAAAAACAGTTGTAATAGACTATTCATCCCCTAATATAGCAAAGCCATTCCATATAGGTCATATAAGAACGACAGTAATAGGTAATGCCCTATACAAGATATACTCATCACAGGGTTACAAGGTAGAGAGAATAAACCACCTAGGTGATTATGGAACACAGTTTGGTAAGCTAATAGTAGCCTACAAGCTATGGGGTGACAAGAGTGCCGTTGAAGCGGAGCCTATAAAGGAACTACTTAAATTGTATGTAAGATTCCATGATGAGGCTGAATCTAAGCCAGAAATGGAAGATGAAGCTAGGGCTTGGTTTACAAGACTTGAAAACAATGATCCAGAAGCTAAGGAATTATGGCAGTGGTTTAGAGATGAGTCACTTAAGGAATTCCAGAGAGTATACGACCTACTAGAGATAGATTTTGATTCATATGCAGGAGAGTCTTTCTATTCAGATAAGATGCCAGCAGTGCTTGAAGAATTGAGACAAAAAAACTTATTGGTTGAGTCACAGGGGACTATGATAGTTGACCTAGAAGATGTCAACCTACCACCAGCCCTAATCCAGAAAAATGACGGGTCAACTCTATACATAACTAGAGACCTAGCAGCAGCCTTCTACAGGAAGAATACTTATGACTTTGACAAGGCTATATATGTAGTTGGTTCACAGCAGGAACTTCACTTCAAGCAGTTGTTCAATGTTATAAGAAAGATGGGCTACGATTGGTACAAGGATATGAACCATGTACAGTTTGGTATGGTTGCCCTAGAAGAAGGAACTATGTCAACTAGAAAGGGTAGAGTAGTCTTCCTAGAAGATGTTCTTAGACAGGCAATAGACAAGACAAAGGAAATAATAATGGAAAAGAACCCTGGAGCTGGGGATATAGACGAGATAGCTAAAGAGGTTGGTGTTGGAGCTGTAGTATTCCAGGAACTATCAAATTCAAGAATCAAGGACTACACATTCTCATGGAGTAGAACACTTAGCTTTGAAGGGGAGACTGGACCATATGTTCAGTATACTCATGCTAGATGTTGTGCCCTAAAGAGAAAGGCAAATCTTGAAATCAGTGCTGACTTAGTAGCTAATATTAATTTTGATTTACTTTCAGATGAAGATTCATCAGATGTACTTAAGGTAATAGAAACATTTAATAAGTCAATACAGACATCTATGAGAAAGAACGAGCCTCATATAGTTACAAGATTTGTACTTGATCTTGCCCAGGCCTTCAACAAGTTCTATCACAACAATCCTATTATTGTAGAAGATAAGGAACTTATGATAGCAAGACTAGCCCTAGTTGAGTCAACAAGACAGACAATAGAAAACGCACTTGATCTTTTAGGTATGAAAGCACCTGAGAGGATGTAGTTACAATTTAATATAATAAAAATTCCTATACTATAATAATTTAAGTCTGGGAATTTTTTTTGATGTATCTTGTTAGGCTTATTTAACATAGATTTTATCCTAGAAAATAAAATTAGATAAGAAAAAAAGTGACTTTTCAATTGAAAAAACAACACATAGAGAGTATAATAGTTGATGTGTAAAAGATGTATCTTGGATACATAATGGAGTATAGTTAAAAATTATACTTATTTGTTATGTATATATTTAAGTTTTAGTATATGCCTAACGCTATTAGTTTGTAAATCATATTATGGTTTAAATAATTTTATATATGGAGGTATTATTATGATAACTTTTCTAATCGGTATAGTTATCCTAGTGGTAGGTGGAATCCTATATGGTAAATACGTGGAAAGTGTATTTGGTCCAGATGATAGACCAACTCCTGCTACTAAAATCAATGATGGTGTGGACTATGTCCCAATGAAAAAAAATAAAAATGCTTTGATAGAATTACTGAATATTGCCGGTACTGGACCAATTCTTGGACCTATCCAGGGTATATTATTCGGACCTATAGCATTCTTATTAATTCCAATAGGTTGTGTTCTAGGTGGAGCAATGCATGACTACTTCTCTGGTATGATTTCTATCAGAAGTGAAGGTAAGCAGATGCCAGCCCTAATAAGTGAACACTTAGGTGGTAAGGTATACAAGGTATATAATGTATTCGTCATATTCCTTATGATACTAGTTGGTGCGGTATTTATCTACACTCCTGGTGACCTTATCGTTGTAAACTTATTAAAGCAGGAGGCTCTAGTAAACAATCCAGTAGTATGGATAGTATACGGATGTATATTTGTTTACTACCTATGTGCAACTCTATTCCCAATAGACAAGATAATAGGTAAGGTATATCCAATATTTGGTGCAATACTATTATTATCAGCTATAGGTATATTTATAGGTCTATTCGTTAAGGGATATCAGTTACAGAATGTAACTGCAGCAAACTGGAAGGGTATTCACCCAGCAGGAGTTCCTTTACTTCCTATATTCTTTGTTACAGTTGCCTGTGGTATAGTATCAGGTTTCCACTCAACTCAGGCTACACTAATAGGTAGATCTGTTATGAGTGAAAGAGAAGGTAGATATACTTTCTATGATATGATGATACTTGAAGGATTTATAGCTATGATATGGGCAGCAGCAGCTATGGGTATCTATGCAAAGGGTGTTCCAGCAGAATTAATTGGTAAACCAGCTATAATAGGTATGGTTGCTAATGACATGCTTGGTTCAATAGGTGGTCTTATAGCAGTTTTAGGTGTTATAGTTCTTCCTATAACTTCAGGAGATACATCACTAAGAGCGGCTAGACTAATGATTGCAGATGCAATTAACTTTGACCAGTCTAAGGCTAAGAACAGAGTTATACTTACAACTATAATATTTATACCAGTTCTTGCTATATTAATATTTGCAAAGGTAGATGCACAGGGATTCAATATCCTATGGCAGTACTTCTCTTGGGCTAACCAGACTATAGCAGTGTTCGCATTTGCTATGATATCACTTTACCTTTACAAGCAGAAGAAGCAGTACCTAATATCTCTTCTTCCAGGTATGTTCTATACATTCATAATAACAGCATACCTATTTGGAGCTAAGATAGGATTTAGACTTCCTCAGAATATTGCTAATATAATAGGTGTGGTGTTTGCTATTGTCTATGCTTACCTAGTTGTAAGTGCTGGTAAGAGAGCTCTTAAGAACCAGGATAAATTAAGCGCATAGTATATAACTTATTGGTCTTTGTCAATTTATTTGATGGAAGATCAGACTTAAGATTAATCAGTGTAGCTGATGGAGGATTTCCATTGGCTACACTATTTTTATCTTTATTATTAGCTATGTTTGCTATCTTATCCCAATCATCTTTACTTAGTGATCCAAACTGATACATCCTCATCTAATCTGTTTTATTTAAGTTAGAAAATTAGTTGATAATTAGTTTAAAAATTTTTAAGATTTTCTTGTGTAATTGCTAAGAATGAAAAATAACTTGCTAGTTTTTGGCATAAAAGATAAAATATATAATAGTGTATTTATTATGAGGGGTGGTAAAATGCTAAATGATAGAGTGAAAAATATAATTAGAAGCAGTTATTTGTCAGCATTTGATGGTGGTACTAGAGAAATATCTTATCTTATACTGATAGGAACGAAGATTATTTCTGGAAATAAGTCAAATAATGCCAATTCTGTTGATATAGATAGGCTTTATGATGAGCTGGTATATTATAAATATTATAGCTCTATGACTGATATTTATTTACTGAACTTTACCCTGCCTCTGATTCTTACAAGTAGGGCATATGGCTTATACCAAGACCAGGTCATAGACTTGTTAGGCAAGGTGACCAAGTTCTACAAGCAGGAATATAGGAAATATGACTATATACTTGACCAATATATCTATGACAGTCTATATAGGTATACATTGGTGAACAGCAAGTTTGACATCTTAGAATTTCTCTACGTAATAAAGGAAAAACTACTGATATTCAATCCTTATAAGTATAATAAGAAGGAAAATATAGGCTTGCAGGTAAGGAAGATAAAGTATATAGACGACCTTCATTCTTTGATTTCATATTTTGAGATCGGAGAAGAAAGATGCCAAAAAGAGATAAAACTGAACTCATCTTTCTTGACTTTGTTAAGAGAGGCTTATGATGGGGATGGTATTATAGTAGACATGGGATTAGAGAGTGTTAAAAGTGTAATCACAAACCTCCTATATATAGAAGATAAAAATTATAAAATAGAAGAAAACATAAAATATAAAGACGTTTTAAATATGAAAGAGTTTACAAAAGACAGCTATAATATAAGGGAAGATATTTCCGGATTAGACTTGAGATTTATCCAGTCTATGGCAGACTACTGCATTAGACTGAGAAATAATGAGATAAATAGTATAAAGTATAGGGATATATATAAGCAAAAATCAAGTCCTAAAAAGCTATTAGAATACGGTGTTGGAGATGTGTTTATGGACCCTGTGCTCAATAGAAGTCAGGTGTTAACCAAGGAATACAAAAATCAATTATGTGAAATGAAGATAAAGACCAAGACAGGTATTTATGGGTTTGTTTTTAGGGGAAAAGGAGACTAGTATGAAGAATAGGATAGAAAAATATTTGATTGAAAGATCAGAAGACCTGGTATTTATAACCATAGAAGAATCTGGAGAATTGAATTTGGATGGCTATGAGGTGCCTTTAGATGGTTTGAAGGTTCCAATGAAAAGTGAAGTCTTGGTAAAGTCTATAAAGGACAACAAGGCTCAGGAAGAACTCAATATGGTATCAATGGTTGATGCCATGATATATATACAGGGCATAGACAGCGGTTTTGCCTATAATCAGGAGTATGACAAGTTTATAGAGGCATTTTCAAAGAAGGTGGATTTCGACAAGATGCAGTATATGGGCTATATGTCAACTGAGGCTTATAAGAGGGGCGAACCTACAGAAGCCTTGATATATATAAGGTCTTTCCTAAGACAGGACTCAACTGATATAATGGCGCTTTATCAGTATGCTATCATATGTCAGGAATTGAGCCTAAGGTACCAGAAGGACGAGAATTTAAAGGCTATGAATGACTTTTTGTTAGAGGCGTTGGACGCCTTAGAGGATATTATAGATATAGATGATTCATTTGCTCTTGCATACTACCAGCTTGGTTTCCATTATTCAAACCAGAGCCAATTTTTAAAGGCTAAATTGACTTGGGAGAGGGCTATCCAACTAGGTCTTGAAGATGACTTGGTTGCAGAGTTACAGGAAAATATCGACAGTATGGACTTTAAGGTGAGGTATGAGCAGGGCTATAACCTAGTTCTACAGGGCAAGGCTCAGGAAGGGCTAGACTATCTACTTCCACTTGAAGATGGACATCCAGACTGGTGGAATCTACTATTTATGATAGCCTTGGCCTATAAGAGCATGGATGATATAGGTCAGGCCAAGACATATCTGGAAAAAATCCTTATAATGAAGCCAACTCAAGTTGATAGCTTGGTAGAGCTAGCCCTTTGTTATGCAGGAGAGGGAAACCTTGAAATGGCTATAGACTACCTTTCAAAAGCAGCAAAGATAAAAAGAGACAATCCAGAGATTCTCTGCAACCTAGGTATGGCTTATCTACACAATGGCAATTATGATGATGCAAAATATTTTATAGAAATGGCATATCAAATTGACCCTATGGATGAAGTCACAATAGCTTGCATGAAACAATTATAAGAGGAGGTGGTCCTATAGTAGGATCAAACGTTAATTTATTACTAGTGTTTTTAGAGGGGATAACATCATTCTTCTCACCTTGCGTGATACCTATGATTCCGCTTTATATGGCATATCTGGCTGGCAATGCTAGAAATGTAGATGAAGCAGGAAATACAACATATAAAAGATCTACTGTACTTTTTCACACTATATGCTTTGTTGCAGGAGTATCAGTATCATTCTTTATACTAGGGCTTGGTTTTTCAGCCTTGGGTAGTCTCATAAAAGAAAACAGGGATATGATAGCCAGAATAGGTGGTATAATAATAATCTTGCTAGGTCTTAGCCAGCTTGGAGTACTAAGGCTAGGTTTTTTAAACAAGGAATTTAGGCTTTCAAAGTCACATTCAAAGAAGAAGGTAAACCCTATAAGTGCCTTTGTAATGGGATTTGTATTTTCATTTGCATGGACTCCTTGTGTAGGTCCAGCATTGGCATCTGTTTTGATACTAGCTTCAAATGCCAGTAGCGTATTTGAAGGCAACCTATTGGTACTAGTATATGCGGTAGGATTTGTAATACCATTTATAGGCTTGGGCTTATTTACAAGTGAGGTACTAAACTTTATAAAGAAAAATGCCAATCTTATGAAATATATAGTCAAAATAGGCGGTGTAATTCTAATCATCATGGGCCTAATGCTGGCTCTTGGAACATTTGGTAGGTTTGAGGCTATGTTTAATTCTCTAGGTACTAGCATAGAGGCCAATAAGGACTCAGGTTCAGGACCTAGTAAGGACGATTCTAAGGAGAATGGTCCTAAGAATGAAGATAGTTCAGACCAGTCATCAGAAAATAGCGATAAGGAAGATACAAAGAAAATACCTATGATGCCAATCAAGCTAGAGGACCAAGATGGAAATATGGTAGATGTTTCCCAGTTTAAGGGCAAGGTTATATTTATCAATTTCTTTGCTACATGGTGTCCGCCTTGTAGGGCAGAAATACCGGATATAGAAGCTGTATACAAGGCTAATGGCTACAACAAGAAAGATGTGGTTGTAGTGGGTGTAGCGTCTCCTGGTCAACAGAGAGAGCAAGACCTTGAGGGTGTCAAAAAGTTTATAAAAGACCATAAGATAAGTTATCCAGTACTAATGGATAAAAGAGGTGAGATATTTAGACAATATCAAGTATATTCACTACCTACAAGTTTCTTTATAGACAAGGACCTAAATATTTACGCCTATATTGAAGGTGGTATCAATAGGGAAACTATGGACCAGGCAATAAATGATACAAAGTCTGGTAAGGTATACAATTAATAGCCATAAAAATAAATTATTTAAATACTGCGTTGGTGGTAATTTCAAACTCTAATTCTAGGAATATAGAGTGGAATTGCCACCAGCGTTATTTTTATGCAAGTAATCTTTAGTGATAAAATAAAATATATGAAAATAAATATCAAATAACTTGACAAGGAGACAATCGGTTGCTATAATGATAATAGATATTTGATGATTGATTATATCATTTAAATATTGAGTTTTTGAGAGGCTGGTATATGTATGGATAATAAAAAGTTTGAGTCAACTTTAGCATATTTTTGTTCGCCAGTATTGATGGCTAGCAAGGTGTCGAACTTGGTATCAATTTCTAAGCAAGAGATTCCAAGCGTTATAGGGCTTGTGCAGTCCTACAATAAAGATTTTGCCAAGTATGACATAAATATATTGCCTGTATGCGAGTGTGGCAATAGGGTTTTATTATTTGTATATAGGCAGTCACTTCTTGGCGAGTATTTGAGAGAGGAAAATGTCAGTTCCATGCTAGAAGAATATGGCTACCACAAGCATAAGTCATTGAACTACTATGTTTCAATCTTGAGTATGAGAATGAAGAAGGGAAACTTCCCACATGAGATAGGTCTATTCCTGGGTTATCCAGTTGAGGACGTAAGAGGCTTTGTAGAAAAACAGGGTAGAGATTATAAGTATAATGGTTATTGGAAGGTCTATGGTGACTGTAATTTGGCCATTAGGAGATTTAATACCTATGACAAGCTAAGAAATTACATGTTGGGTAAACTAAGCGGGGGCGAGAGTTTGGATTCTATTCTAAGCCAAAATAAAAATAAATTATTCACAGCATAAGGAGGAATTTTTGTAATGAAAAAAGTAGGAGTATTTTATTGGAGTGGTTCAGGTAACACAGAAAAGATGGCAGAAGCTATCGGTGCAGGACTAGCAGCAGCTGGTGTTGAATATGATGTAGTAAATATATCAAGTGATTCTAAGAATGTAGCTGACTACGAAAAGTTAATGTTTGGTTGTCCATCAATGGGTGCTGAGCAGCTAGAAGAAGCTGAATTCGAGCCATTCTTTGACGAAGCAGAAAAGTCAATCTCAGGTAAGGACGTAGCTCTATTCGGATCTTACGGATGGGGAGACGGAGAATGGATGAGAAATTGGGTTGAAAGAGTTGAAGGATCAGGAGCATCTGTATTCAACGATGAAGGACTAATTATCAACGAAACACCAGATGATGATGGTATTGCTGAGTGTGAAAAGTTCGCAAAAGAATTTGCAGCTTGCTAATACAGTAATCAACAGTATTTATTGCGTTAATACTAACCTATATATTGAAATATAAAACAAAACCGTGACCAGTATTGTGTCACGGTTTTGTTTTATTGTATCAACTTTAATCTTCATCATCTATATACTCCAGTATGTCTCCAGGTTGGCAGTTTAGGACCCTGCAAAGATCATTTAAGGTAGAAAATCTGATTGCCTTTGCCTTGCCAGTTTTGAGGATAGATAGGTTGGAGTTGGTGATATTTATTTTATTAGATAGGTCTTTTAGTGAAATATTATTTTTCAGCATTACCATGTCTAGATTTACCTTTATTGACATATAAAACTTCCTTTCTGATAGGCTTTACGATTGAAGAGCTAGGTTACTTGTTAGATGGTATGTGGGTATCACAGGCATGAAATAAGTCATAAGACAATATTCCAAGTAGGGCTATACTAAAGTTCAAAAAAGATCTGTAGGAATGAGGCAACATAAGTGCTTCCAAGACCTTTTTGTCGGTTATATAGCCAGTATATAAGTTTAGTAGTCCACAGATAATTGAAATTACTATGATAAAGACTATAAGCTTATGTCCACCATATCCACCTTCGTGTTTATCTTGACTATCCCCTAAATTTTTATTCTTTGACCATCTAGCTGCTACAAGTCTATATGATGAGTCTGTAGCCTGTGATTTAAAGATAGGTACCCTATAGTTATATATTTTAAATAGGTAGATAGTGATCATAGGGTACAGCATATTGTTTAGGACGGATATTATATTGAGTATAAAAGTTCTTTTATCACAAGTTTTTTCAGTTATTTCCAGTATCAATATCAGGAAACCAGCAATAAAGGTTGAAGCTGCCTTAAAGCTGTATAAGATAAGTATAGAAATTAATCCTATGCTTATATACCTTCCAATTTTTGAACCTTCCAATAGGGATATTCCAACAAATAAGAAGATAGAGCTTGTAAACAAGTAACTGCAGCATGATTCAGATAACGGAATTCCCATAAGTGTGTTATTGACCGGAGACATCAAAAATAGGTCTTCAGCTATGTTCATGCAGGCGCATAAAAATACTAACAATGATACTGTGAAGAAGTATCTCTTCTTGTTGAACAAGTAGACACAAAAGGCCACTAGTGACAATATTAGTAGTATAATACAGGCTATGTCAGGTAGGTTTCTGGCTATTAAGTTATCGCTTAGGCTAGATGATTTGTAGGCGTATGTCAGAAGTCTTAGTTTGTAGTTTAGCATTTTTATAGATGCTAATGACAATATGGCCAAGACCATCAAAACAGAGCTCATTATCAACTTTAGGCCAGCATTTATTTTAAGTGATTTTTTATACATTTACCTTATTTCTCCAATTATTTCTCCAATTTTAGATTTATATTAGACCATATTATATATTGATTGAGTCTACTTATTTATTATAGTCTAAATAGTCAGGTCTTGGTAGTCCTTTATTTCAATGGATTTTTTGCATATATATCTGACCATATATGTAAGCATAGCAAATATTAACAGTGTATATGTTGTTCCACTTAATATATTTAACGAAAACCAACATATATATGTATTTTTATTATAAATATTTAATTTGTCTTTGTCAATATATATTTATTGAAAAACAATAAATTATATTTCTTTATCAATAAGTAATTTGTAGGTACGTATATTTTTAAATTAACTTATAGATGAAAATCTATATTGACTAATGTGAACAAAAATTATATAATTATATTGTGAAAATAAAGAACAATGTTCGTGATTATACGAACTATATATACTGATAAAATTTATTTTATTAAGAAAAAAACTTTTTTTAGTCACTTTGTTTCTAAAAAGTCAAAAGAAACTATATTTTAGGAGGTTTATAATGGAATTTAAGACAGATATTGAAATAGCACAGGAAGCTAATCCTCAGGATATAAGGGACATAGCAAAAAAAATAAATCTATCAGAAGACGACATTGAGCTATACGGCAAGTACAAGGCTAAGATAGACTACAATGTATTAAATAGAACTAAGTCAAGGGGAGGTAAGCTAATCCTTACTACTGCTATAAACCCAACTCCAGCTGGTGAAGGTAAGACTACAACTTCAATAGGTGTGGCTGATGCCCTAGCAAAGCTTGGTAAGAGCGTAATAGCAGCCCTAAGAGAGCCATCAATGGGACCAGTATTTGGTATCAAGGGTGGTGCAGCAGGTGGTGGTTATGCCCAGGTAGTACCTATGGAAGATATCAACCTACACTTTACAGGTGATATGCACGCTATAGGAGCTGCCAACAACTTATTGGCTGCCATGCTAGACAACCATGTCTACCAGACAAACTCCCTAAACATCAATCCAAAGAGAATAACTTGGAGAAGATGCGTTGATATGAACGACAGACAGTTAAGAAACGTAGTAGACGGTCTAGGTAAGAAGGTCGATGGCGTTACTAGAGAAGATGGATTTGACATAACTGTTGCATCAGAAGTAATGGCAGCATTTTGTCTATCAAACAATATATCAGAGCTAAAGGAAAATCTTGGTAACATAGTAGTTGCCTACAATTATTCAGGTCAGCCTGTAACAGCAAGAGACCTTAATGCACATGGTGCTATGGCAGCTATCCTAAAGGATGCCCTAAAGCCAAACCTAGTGCAGACTCTTGAAGGTACCCCAGCAATATTACATGGCGGACCATTTGCCAATATAGCTCACGGATGTAACTCAATCATAGCTACAAAGATGGGTATGCATATGGCTGATTATGTAGTGACAGAGGCTGGATTTGGAGCGGACCTAGGTGCTGAAAAGTTCCTAGATATCAAGTGTAGAAAGGCTGGTATCAGACCAGATGCTGTAATTATAGTAGCAACTGTAAGGGCTCTTAAGTATAATGGTGGGGTTGCCAAGGACCAGCTAAACAATGAAAACCTTGAAGCCCTAGAAAAGGGACTTCCAAACCTATTAAAGCATATAGAAAATATAACCCAGGTATACAAGCTACCAGCAGTAGTTGCAATCAATAGATTCCCACTAGATACTGATGCAGAGCTAGCCCTTGTTAGGTCTAAGTGTGAAGAATTAGGTGTAAAGGTTGCCCTATCAGAAGTTTGGGCAAATGGTGGAGAAGGCGGAATTGAAGTTGCTAATGAAGTCCTAAAGCTGATTGAAGAAGGAGAAAGCAACTTCGAATACTGCTATGAAGAAGACATGACTATCAAGGAAAAGCTAAATGCTATAGCAACTAAAATATATGGAGCTGACGGCGTAAACTACACTAAGGAAGCCAACAAGCAGATAGCTGAACTAGAAGAGCTTGGATATGGAAATCTACCAGTGTGTGTTGCCAAGACTCAGTATTCTCTTTCTGATGACCAGACAAAGCTTGGAAGACCTACAGGATTTACAATTGAGGTAAGACAGGCCAATATATCTGCAGGAGCTGGATTTGTCGTAGTTATGACTGGTGAGATCATGAAGATGCCAGGTCTACCAAAGCTACCAGCAGCAGAAAGAATAGATGTAGATGAAAATGGAAAGATATCAGGTCTATTCTAGTAAAAAATTTCTAGATTATTCACAATAATAAACTTATGCTTTTTAATAAAAAAGTGCCTTAGAGTCCTAGGGCACTTTTTTATTAAAAAGCATAAAAATTTTTTAAAGAGACCATTGTAGCAACTAACATTGTTATTAAGCTCAACAAGAGTCTGTATAAGTTGGTCTCTTCATGAGAAATATTGCCTATATTATGGTATACTAGTTAATGTGAAAATCATATTCTATTAATTAATCGCTTGGCGATTGGACAACTTAGATTATAAAAGTAAATAATAATAAATAAAATTTAGACTGGGGGTAATATATGTATATAAACAATAGTATGAAAGAATTTGCAGGTGATTTGGGAGCCAAAAAATCTATGCCGGGTGGTGGTTCAGCTGCTGCCTATGCTGCGACTATGGCAAATTCATTAGCCATGATGGTTGCAAACTTCACCTTAGGAAAGAAGAAGTATGCTGACTATGAAGAGGACATAGTCAGGATGTTAGATAGGGCACAGAAGATGTCTGAAGATGTGATGTCTTTGGTTGACAAGGATATAGAGGCATTTTTGCCACTATCAAACTGTTATAAGATGCAAGCCAATACTGAGGAAGAAAAAAAAGCCAAGGCCCTAGAGATGGAAAAATGCTTGAGGGGCGCTGCCATGGTTCCAATGGAGATACTTGATATATCCAAGGATATACTTGACCTACATGAAGAACTCCTTATTAAGGGCTCAGTTATGCTATTAAGTGATGTCGGTGTGGGTGCTGAAATGGTTAGAGTAGCTGCCAAGAGTGCCTATATAAATATAAATGTAAACACAAAATATATGAAGGACAGGGACTATGCTGACAAGGCAGTCCTAAAGTATGCTGATCTTTTGAAGGTTATAGAAGACAAGTGTGATAGAATATATAGTGAAGTGATGAATAGATTGTAGTTAGTGAGGGAAAATAATGATCGAAAATAAGAAGAGTGAAGTTACAAATAATAAGATTGAGCTTACAAATGAAGATAAGATAATGTATGGAAAGCCCCTTGCTGACAAAATTACGCAGGGGGTTACAGAAAGGGTTCAAAACCTAAAATCAAAGGGTATACAGGTCAAGCTTGCTATTTTAAAAGTGGGCAATAGACCAGGTGACGAGGCCTACCAAAGGGGGGCTACGTCAAGGGCTGAAAAGTGTGGAATTGAGACTGAAGTTGTAGAACTTGATGATAGGGTAAGCCAGGAAGACTATATAGCAGCCCTTGAAAGACTTAATAAAGACGACAAGGTGCACGGTATACTGTGTTTTAGACCCTTGCCAAGTCACATAGATGAGGACCTAGTCCAGTATAAGATTTCTCCAGAAAAAGACGTTGACTGTTTTTCTCCTATAAATATAGCTAGGTTGGTCGATGGTGACAAGAGGGCATTTTCACCTTGCACACCAGAGGCAGTTATAGAGATCTTGAAGTTTTACAATATAGATATGGTGTCAAAGAATGTAGTAGTATTGGGTAGGTCTATGGTTGTAGGCAAGCCTCTATCAATGCTTTTGTTAAATGAAAATTCAACAGTTACTATATGCCATTCAAAGACAAGGGATATAGAAAAGATAGCTTCTAGGGCTGATATAATAGTCTCTTGCATGGGAAGGGCTAGAATGGTCGGCGCTGACTATGTAGGTCAAGGGGCTTGCCTTGTAGATGTAGGTATAAATTTTGATGAAAATGGTAAGATGTGTGGAGACATAGATTTTGACTCAGTTATTGACAGGTGCTCAAGGATCACCCCAGTTCCTAAGGGTGTTGGAGGAGTTACAAGTTCTATACTAGTTGCACATACACTGAGGGCTTGCGAAAATCTTATCGATACTAAATTAAAATAATTATGCGACATTGGGGGCGAAAGTAGTGTTTAAAAAGAAGAATGAAAATGTAATGACAATTTTAAAAAGATCCAGTGGCCTAAAGTACAAGATGATTATACATTCCTTTGTTGTTGGCTTGCTAGCAGGAGGAATTATAGTTGGCTATAGGTTACTGGGGGAAGTTTTATTAAAAAGTTTTAAAAAAGCCTATATCTTTGCAGAAAATGGGCCTATATATATAGTGGGGATATTCTTGCTTCTGGCTATAATGGCATATTTCGTTGCATACTGTGTAAGACAGGAGCCTAATATATCAGGGTCTGGTATACCCCAGGTAGAAGGAGCTATTACAAAGAGGATATCTACAAATTGGAAGAAGGTACTTTTTTATAAGTTTTTCGGTGGTATTGTAGCTCTAGCAGCTGGTTTGTCAGTTGGTAGGGAGGGGCCGTCTATACAGATGGGAGCATCAGTAGGAGAGGGTGTCTCCAAGTTTACAAACAAGCTTGACTATGAGCACAAGTACCTTATGACAAGTGGGGCATCAGCTGGTCTTGCAGCTGCCTTTAATGCTCCTCTTGCTGGTGTTATGTTCGCCTTAGAGGAAGTACATAAGAATTTCTCACCTATAGTCCTACTTTCAGCCATGGTATCTGCCGTGACAGCGGATGTTATAACCAAGTCCATATTGGGGATAAATCCGGCCCTTATGTTTAAACACCTAAATATAATGCCTATAAAATACTATTGGTCATTGATAATTCTGGGAATAGTTCTGGGAATATGTGGATATATTTTCAACCACGGGGTCATATTTTCAAAGCACTTATACAAAAAGATGCCTATTAGACTAGAGCATAAGATATTGATTCCCTTCATGTTTTCTGGTTTGGTAGGACTTACTTTTCCAGTGCTTTTAGGTGGTGGCCATGATATTATAGTAAATATGCAGGTCCTTCATCTGACTATATTTATGACATTTGCATTTTTGGTAATAAAGTATATATTCACCTTTGTGGCGTTTGGTTCTGGAGTTCCAGGGGGAATTTTCCTACCACTACTTGGCATAGGAGCCCTAGCTGGCAACCTAGTAGGTCTAGTGTGTATCAAGCTTGGTGTTCCACAGGACTATCTTGTCAATTTTGCTGTACTAGCTATGGCAGGTCATTTTGCAGCTACAGTAAAGGCACCTATTACAGGTATTATACTTATATTTGAGATGACAGGTACATTTGAACACTTGCTACCCCTTTCTATAGTTGTATTTGTAGCCTTGATAGTGTCAGACCTACTGAATGTAGAGCCTGTATACGACATGTTGTTAGAGGATATACTCAAGGGTAATCACACAGGATATGAAGGTCAACCTGACAAGAAGACCCTTATTGAATTTTCTGTTCAGATGACAAGTCAGATAGAGGGGAATATGGTCAAGGACATAGAGTGGCCTGATGATTGTCTTCTAGTATCCATCAAGAGGGCAAGCAAAGAGATAATTCCTAGGGGGAATACTCAGATTTTAGAGGGAGACATGATAACCGTAATGGTCAACCAAACTGAATCTGCTAGGATGATAGACTACTTTACAGCTATAACTAGTCACATATAATTTTAGGCGTAAACTAATCACATATAAGGAGGTTTGATATGGCCGAACTAAATAATGAACAAAAATTGGCAGTTGGCCATATAGATGGACCTTGTATGGTGATAGCAGGTCCTGGATCAGGTAAGACCAGGGTCATAGCCCATAGGATAATCAACATGGTAAAGAACCACTCAATCCCACCTACTAGGATCCTAGCTATATCATTTACCAAGGCATCATCCCTTGAAATGAAGTCTAGAACCCTTGATATGGGGCAGGATGATAGGTTGAAAAAGGTCAATTTTGCAACCTTCCACTCAGCATTTTTTAGGATCTTGAGAAGGTATGATGGGGTCAGTCTTGAGGACCTCCTATCAGAGGTAGATAGGTTCAAACTTGCCAAGAGCATACTAAAATTTTTGAAGGTCAAGGACTTTAGTGATGATGACGTGATAGATGTCCTAGGTGAGATATCCTATGTCAAAAATGACTTGATAGACTATAGGGACTACGAGTCTAGCACCTTTGAGTCAGAGGTTTTTCAAAAGATATTTGAATTATATGAGAGAGAAAAAAAGATATACAATAAGATAGATTTTGATGATATGTTGATCAAGGCATTTGACCTCTTGAAGGAAAATGCCCAAGTCTTGTCTATTGTGAGACAGGTATTTAGGTATATATTAATTGACGAGTTTCAGGATATAAACAAGGTTCAATTTGAAGTGATCAGGTTGATAGCCAGTCCTCAAAATAATATATTTGTAGTAGGTGACGAGGACCAGTCAATATATGGTTTTAGGGGAGCTAGGCCTGATTTTATGTTGGACTTTGATAGGTACTTTGAGGGTGCCAAAAAGTTGGTTTTGAAGAACAATTACAGGTCCAAAAGGACCATAGTAGATATGTCATCCAAGTTGATCAAAAACAACAAGAACCGTTATGAAAAAGAGATAGTTGCATCTAGGAATGAAGAGGTCAAGTTGAGGTTTATAGAGCCTAAAGACAGTGATGATGAGGCTATCCAAATAGCCAATCAAATAAAGTCTATGGTCGAGAAAAAAAGTTCTGACTACCAGTATGAAGACTTTTCTGTTATATATAGGACCAATAGGCAGGCAAGGCCATTTGTAGATGCCTTTATGGACCAGAGGATACCCTTTGTATTGAAGGACTCTGCAAAGACAATATATGAGCACTGGGTCAGCCTGGATATACTAGCCTACCTTAGGATAGCCATGAATATAGGGACTAATGATGACTGGGTCAGGATAATAAACAAGCCCTTTAGGTATATATCCAAGGCCAGTGTAAGTAGGGCTAGTAAGTCAGATGACTTCTTTGACAGCCTACTCAAGGATGACGATTTAAAGTCATTCCAAAAGAGGGACTTGGAAGACCTATTCGAAGATCTCAACTATGTAAGAGGTCTAAGGCCAGAGTATGCTATATCATATATCAGGTCCACCCTTGATTATGACAGGTATGTCCTAGAATACTGCCACGAGAGAAGGGTTAAGTCTAAGGCCATTGTAGAGATTTTGGACGAACTGGAGACTTCATCTAAGGCCTTTAAGACGAGTTTTGACTTTTTTAAGCATATAGATGAGGTTAAAGAAGAGGTCAGAAAGAGGACCAATAAATCTAAAAATCCGGCAAGCCTTAGTGACTTTGAGACCAAGGGTGTCGTACTAACGACTATGCATAGCAGTAAGGGCTTAGAGTTTCCAAATGTCTATATAGCGGGCTTGAATGAGGGCTTGGTTCCGTATGTGAGGTCATCAGATGAAGATATAGATGAGGACCACTTAGAGGAAGAAAGAAGGCTCCTATATGTTGCTATTACTAGGGCCAAGGACTCTCTTGTCATATCCAGTCCAGCCAAGAGATTTGGAAAGAGGATAGGTAAATCACTCTTTATGGATGAGATAATGTAAGTTTGATATTGTAAAATATGTCGATAATAAAAAATAAAAAAATATAAAAAAGCTATTGACATTATCTAACTTAAGTACTATAATTTAAAACATCAAATAAATACAGCCGATGACGGAGAGAGTAGCTTAGATGAATTTGCAGCGAGTTGGGGTTTTGGTGTGAGCCCGATATTGGATTTTGAGTGAAGAGAGCTTCTGAGGTTATTGGAGGAATTTAGTATTCCAATAGGTTTCCCGCCTTAAGGGTTTGAGTGGACAGTCAAATGTCAATTAGAGTGGTAACGCGGTGTATTCGTCTCTTAATCCCCCAGGGGATTAAGGGACTTTTTTAGTATAGTCCGGAATTTACTAGACGTGTTATTTCATTTACTGTCAACAAGAGTGGTAACGCGGTATATTCGTCTCTTGGTCATAGTGACCAAGGGGCTTTTTTTATTTTATATTATAAGGAGATAAGGATTATGAAAAAGGGATTAAAGAAATTAGCAGCATTAGGATTAGTAGCAGTAATGGCATTAGGAATGGTAGCATGTGGTAAGAAGGATGCAGGAGCAAACTCATCACAGACAGCCCTTGCCAAGATACAGGCAAATAAGAAATTAGTACTTGGTACATCACCAGACTACCCACCATTTGAATTTTTGGTGTCAGAAGGTGGTAAGGGAAATGTAGTAGGAGCAGATATAGAACTTGCTAAGAAGTTGGCAGAAAAAATGGGCGTAGAGCTTGAGATAAAGACAATAGACTTTGATGCCTTAATACCAGCCCTTCAGTCAGGCAAGGTAGATGTGGTTATAACAGGTATGTCACCAACAGAAGAACGTAAGAAAAACATAGACTTCTCAGATATATACTTCCAGGGTAAAAATGGTGTGATAGTTAAAAAGGGAGACGCTGGCAAGTACAAGACAGAAGATGACCTAAAGAAGGCAAAGCTTGGTGTTCAGAAAGGGTCTACTCAGGAAACATATATAAAGGATACATTGAAGGTTACAGGTTATAAGGGCCTAACAGCAGTACCAGACCTAGTTATGGACTTAAAGAATGGTAATGTAGATGCTATAGTTCTAAATGACAAGGTAGCAGGCATCAACGCCACTAAGTACGATGGTGTTGAGATAGTAAAAGACATAAAGATGACAAGCGCTGGTGAAGAAGAAGCCATGGCTATAGCAGTTAAAAAGGGAGACAACAAGGACCTAATAGAGTTGATGAACAAGGTAATCAAGGACCTTAATGCTTCAGGTGAATACGACAAGATTCTTGCAGATGCAGTTGAATTAGTTGGTAAGCAGGATAAGAAATAAGAAATATAAAATTGATTTAAAGTATAAGTTAGGAGATTATAATGGATTTTTTAGTTAATTACTACAGTTCCTTCCTATCAGGGACTGGCATAACAATAGGACTGTCATTCTTGGCCCTGTTCTTGGGTTTCTTTGTAGGATTGATAGCATGTATAGGAAAGATATCTAATTCAAAAGTAGCTAGCATTATAGCTAGTATATATATTGAAGTCATAAGGGATACGCCACTTATGATTCAGCTAGCTATAATATATTTTGGACTACCATCACTAGGGGTTAATTTCCCAAGCTTGTTTGGTCTACCAGAAGAGTTTACAGCGGGTGTATTTGCCCTTACCCTAAACTCAGGTGCCTATGTAGCAGAGATTATGCGTTCTGGTATCCAGGCTGTCAATAAGGGACAGATGGAAGCCAGCCGATCTCTAGGACTTAATTACTGGCAGGCAATGAGGTATGTAATAGTACCTCAGGCAGTGAAAAACATACTGCCAGCCCTAGCAAATGAGTTTATATCACTAATCAAGGAGTCAGCTATAGTGTCTGTAGTTGGTATTACAGACCTTACTTTCTTTGCATCATCAGTGAAGAATTCAACTGGTGACTTCTTTGGACCATATATATTTGCTGCGGTGGTATATTTTGTAATTACATTTACGCTATCAAAGCTAGTAGGTCTACTAGAAAAGAAGATGTCAACAGAAAGGTAGGAAGAGCTATGAATGAAAAAGAAGTACTATTGGAATTAAAAAATCTTAAAAAATCATTTGGTAACCTAGATGTTATCAAGGGGATTGACCTAGAAATAGATAAGGGAGACATCCTGGTAATAGTTGGACCATCAGGTTCTGGTAAGTCTACTATACTAAGGTGTATGAACCTACTTGAAGAGCCTACAGGAGGTCAGATAATATTTGAAGGCCAGCCTATAACATCAGGCAAGGGTATAGACAAGACTAGGGAAAAAATAGGTATGGTATTCCAGAACTTCAACCTATTCCCAAACAAGACTATAATGGACAATATCACCCTAGCGCCTATGAAGGTCAAGGGCAAATCCAAGGAAGAGGCGGAGAAAAAGGCAGTAGAGCTACTAAAGAGGGTAGGCCTGATAGACAAGAAGGATGCCTATCCAGCCCAGTTATCAGGTGGCCAGCAGCAGCGTATAGCAATAGCTAGGGCCCTTGCTATGGAGCCGGATATGATGCTGTTTGACGAGCCCACATCAGCCCTAGACCCAGAGATGGTAAAGGAAGTTCTTGATGTAATCAAGGAGCTTGCCCAAGAAGGTATGACAATGGCCATAGTTACCCATGAGATGGGCTTTGCCAAGGAAGTAGCAGACAGGGTAATATTTGTAGATGGCGGTGTAATTGTTGAGGATGGTACACCAGCAGAGGTATTTGAATCTCCTAAGACAGACAGGGCAAAAGAATTCTTTGCCAAGGTATTGATATAGCAGCTAGAGTGGTTTTCCATCACTAAAATATAAAATCCTTATAATCCTAGAAGACCATTAATGTTACTATTTTAGTTATGTTAATGGTCTTTTAGATGCCATTTATTTGATGATATTTATATAAAGCTAAAATGACCATCCTATCATAATCTGAAAGGATGGTCATTTGTATATTTTTATTTTTCTCCGTTCACATAGTAGTCTATTAGACTATCAAAGGTATCTTCCCTGTATAGTCCGGTTGATTCTACTGTTTTTCCCGTCTTGTGGTCCCTCATATATACATTTAGGGACGCTAGTTTTAGACGTTTCTGGAAGATATTTTGTTTCTTTTCCACCATATCTATCCTCGTATAGGGGATTATCTCTGTAGATTTTGACATTATGCCCCTGATTATGACCAATTTTTTTGGTGACATATATACATTGGTCATGTTGGTAGATACTATTGCCTCCACAGCTACTAGGATAAAGGCTCCTATTACAGATAAGAATAGGACTATAGGGTTTGGGTTTATAAGGTATACAATCGCTAAAACCAAGGGTAGCAACAAGATATTTCTCGTAAGTTTGTATCTGTAGATTATATCAAGCGGCTTTTCTATATAGGGTTCCCTTGGCTTGTCCTTAAAGATTGTTGTATCTTTAGTTTTTGTGGTCTCTTTAGAGTTGCTTTTTTCCGTGTCTATGTAGTCTATCACTAGGCCAGCATCACTAGCAAATTTTTCTAGCTGGTTATTTTTCATATAGAGGCTGACTAGGTTTCCCTCTCCTGACATATTGCCCATACCTATTACATCGATGCTGATGCACTTAAATCCAAGTAACCTAGCGACAAGGTCTTGCCTTGTGGATACAGATATTATGTTTTTTCTAGCTATATCAAAGGACTTGACCTCTGTAAGACCATGGGATATATGGATATTTTCAGAGTCAGCTACTACCCTCAGGCCATAAAAATCATTTAGACCTGTTATAAAGTCCTTTATAATAATCAATATGGATATAAATAGTAGTCCATCCTTGTTATTTAGACTAGATACAATACCGGAGCAAAACATGATGATTGTAAATGGTCCGGCTGAAAGTAAGACGTGTCTAATCACCTGGTTGATACTGAACTTGTAGTCAAAGCTTGTATTTTCGGAGCTTATGCAAGTCTTGGATGCCGATTTTATTTTATCAGATTCAATATTTTCTAGTGGAGAATTTACAAGTCCAAGGTTGTAGTTTTTGATTCTGTTCTTTAAGTCCATGGCATCAGATTTTTTCATCGTTATAGAATAATCTTCTGTCATGGCTGTTTCAGATGAATTGATGTCTATTTTTACGTCCTTTAGGCCACAGATCATATATAGTATGCCAGAGTTTAGGTTGACGTTGGATATATGAGATAGGGGTACTTCCTTGGATTCCTTTTTTAAGAGTCCCTTGTACTCAGACTTGATACTAGTTTTTTCAAGTATTAGCCTAGTATTTTTCCATTTTAGGGTCTTGTAGGTTAGTAGGATGGCTACAATCAAGGGTTGTGCTGCTACTATCAATATAATAATCATGGAAATCTTTGTAGAGAAGTCTCCGCTTTTAAAGTCTCTTAGAGTCTCGTGTATAAAAGACATGGTCCAGTCTTTTGAAAAGTACAGAATCAAGAGGTAGCTAAATAAGAGACCGCCTACATCCCTTAGGATTGATATGGGTATATAAAGGGGGCTGTAACGATAAACTTTTTTATCTGCCATTTACTCATCCTCCTTGTTTTGTGCCTGGATAAGGGCTATTTCATGGATGATATTTTTTAAGTTATCGGCTATTTCTAAGGCCTCTTCTAACTCTATATATTCAAGAACCATATCTCCTCCAGCAGTTACTATATGTATATCAGCTAGACCAAAGAGCCTATTTATCCAATCAGATTCTATGTTTATCTGCTGCATACGCCTTATGGGTACTACCTGTCTCTCTATATTTATAATTCCGGTTATCTTGTCTACGCTAAGGTCACTGATCCTATAGGCATGTCTCTTGTAGCCGATTGTTGGAGAGAGTAGTATTTTAAGAACTGGTATGGCAAGTATTAGTAAAAACACTAGGTCCAAAGACCTATGTATTGGCCTTGTTATTTCAAAAAGATGTACTATGGTTCTTATGACTATTAGTATTAGTGCAACTATCAGGCTGATCTGTATTGATGACAATACCATAGCTATTTTTGCCTTGGGGTTTAACTTTTTGTAGCTTTGCTCCATTTGGTCCTCCTGAGTTTTATTATTTGAATTTGACTTGAGCTATATACTTTTGAGTTCTATACTGAGCTATATACTCATAAGCTATATACTGAGGTAGATATTCTTGCTATATACTAAAGCAGGTTTAGGGATTTTAGGGCGAATATCCATAGGGTAAATGTAACTGATGAGAATAGGGTAGTCAAGACAACTATATTGGACATAAGTATGTGGTCATTGTCCATCTCCTTTGCCATTACATATCCAGATATTGCTGATGGTGCTCCTAGCATAATTAGGATTGCTATAAGGCTAGGTCCCCTGAAACCTAGGTATACTGCTAGAGGTATAAAGGCAAGTGGCAACAAGACTAGCTTGATTAGGCTTGCCATAGCAGCTGGTATGAGCCTGGATTTTATATCAGTCATCTTGAAATTGGCACCTAGAGATATTAGCATTAGGGGAACACCTGCAGCCCCTATTGTTTTGACTGGTTTAAGAACTATTGGCGGTAGGTCTATATTTAGTAGACATACAAGAAATCCTACCATTATACCTATAATAAGTGGATTTTTGATTATAGATTTTAAGATAGTTTTTAGGTTGAGAGCCTTTTTTTGACCTCCATTGTACTTGTTTGCAGAAACAGTCAGTATAACAACTGAAAATGCATTGAATATAGGAACAGATGCGAGTATCATCATAGGCACCATGCCAGAGTTACCATATATATTTAGGGCGAAGGGCATACCCAAAATAGCAGCACTACCCCTGACAGAACCCTGCGTAAAGGATCCTACCATGGTCTTGTCTTTAACAAAGGCAGCTGACAAGATCCACATTATAAAGAACATTGCAAGAGTTACCAAAAAGCAAAAAACTATAAATTTGACATTGTCTGCAAATTTGACCTTTATAGTAGCGATATCGACCATAAGTACAAGCGGCAGACATACGTAGAAGGCCAGCTTGTCTGAAACACTCGTCCACTTCTCGTCAATAATTCCCAACTTTATAAATAATTTACCTGCTATTATAACTATAAAAACAGGTATTGTTGCGTTTAGGGCAAATATAAAATTTTCCAAGATATCACCTCATTATTTAATATATAGTTTATAGTAAAATAATTATTATGTAAAGAATAAATCCATCTCTATATTTATGGATTTAACTAATAAAACTACTTTTTAGTATAGCACACATAAAATAGGCATACAAGTTGGATAGAACTAGATAAAAGATAAGTTGGTCTACCTAATATATATATATATATGATATAATAAAGTGTTAAAAGGAGTGATAAAATGAAGGCTTATTTAGACAATAGTGCAACTACAAAGCCATATAAGGAAGTTGTCGAAGAGATGGTATTGGCCCTTACAGAGGACTATTATAATCCGTCGGCTGCCTATAGGAATGGTTTTACGGTTGAAAAGAAGATAAAGAGTATTAGACAGAATATAGCTAGGAGCCTAGGTGTAGAGGACAAACATATAGTATTTACATCAGGAGGCACTGAGTCAAACAATGCAATCATAAACAGTGTTGCCAAGCTCAATAAAAAGAGAAGAAATCATATCATAACAAGCCAGATTGAGCATCCGGCTGTTTTGAATACAATAGCAGCCCTAGAGGAAGAGGGATTTGAAGTTACAAGACTAGGAGTTGACCAAAGTGGTAGGATCAACCTCGACGAATTAAGGGCAAGCATAAATGATAGGACTTGTCTTGTCAGCATTATGTATGTAAATAATGAGATAGGAGTAGTAGAGCCTGTAGAGGAAATAGCGAGACTTATCAAGTCTATAGACCCTGATATATACTTCCATGTTGATGCTGTCCAGGCCTATGGAAAGATAAACTACAAGTTGTCAGATATTGATATAGATTTTATGAGTGTTAGTGCCCACAAGATACATGGTCCTAAGGGAGTCGGATTTATGTATATTAGGGACCTGAACAAGTTTTATCCACTTATAAGGGGTGGTGGTCAGGAGTCAAATATGAGACCTGGAACTGAAAATGTGCCTGGTATATATGGTCTAGGCAAGGCCGTAGAGATATTATTTGACGATTTGGACTCTAAGATAGACAAGATGAAGTCTATGCGTGACTACTTATATTCACAAATAGAGGCTAATATCAAGGATATAAGGCTAAATTCAGACCTTGAAAAAGGAGTATGTCACATCTTGAGCGTGTCTTTCAAGGGGGTAAAGGGTGAGGTGTTACTTCACTACCTAGAGGAAGATGATATATGTGTATCTACAGGGTCTGCTTGTTCATCCAAGAAAAAGGGGTCTCATGTCCTAAATGCCATAGGTCTAGATTCAGAATATATAGATGGGACAGTGAGATTTAGTTTATGTTATGAGACTAGCAAGGAAGAGATAGACTATGCAGTTGAAAAATTAAAGAATTATGTAGAAACAATAAGGCTCCTATCAGGAAGAAATAGAAGAAGGTAATATTATAATATGAGAAAAGGAGAATAAATGTACAATATATTAATAGCAAAATACGGTGAGATAGGTGTAAAGGGCAAGAATAGGTACCTATTTGAAAACAAGCTTATAAGAAATATCAGAAATATGTTAAAGTCTATAGGTGAATTTCATGTATATAAGGAGTACGGAAGAATATATATAGATGTAGATGATACCAACTACCTAAAGGCTATGGACGAGGTAAGAAAGGTATTTGGAGTTGTGGGAGTTTGTCCTGCTATAAAAAGAGAGAAGGACTATGATGTCTTAAAGGAGACAGCCCTTGAATTATTAAAGGAAAAAGTAGAAAAAGGAAATATTGAAACATTCAAGATAGCATCAAAGAGGGGGGACAAGTCTTTTAAGTTTACTTCTCAGGAGATGTCTATAGATATAGGTGGCTATGTACTGTCAAACCTAGATAACAAGTCTGTAAAGGTAGATGTTAGAAATCCTCAGATAACTATAACTTGCGAGTATAGAAATGAGCATACCCTAGTCTATGCAGATTCTGTTGCTGGTTACGGTGGTCTTCCTCTTGGAACAAATGGCAAGGCTATGTGCCTTCTATCAGGTGGTATAGACTCACCTGTATCTTCATGGATGGTAGCCAAAAGAGGAGTGGATATAGAGGCAGTTCATTTCCATTCGTATCCTTTCACAAATGAAAGGTCTCAGGAGAAGGTTAGGGACCTAGCTAGGATCCTATCAAAGTACTGTGGACCTATCAAGCTACATATGGTAAACACTCTAGATATACAAAAGGCAATAGCAGAAAATTGTAATGAAGAAGAGACTACAATCCTATCTAGAAGATTTATGATGAGAATAGCCCAGCAAATAGGTGAATCAAGGTACTGTACTGCCCTTGTAACAGGTGAGTCTATAGGTCAGGTTGCATCTCAGACTATGCAGGGATTATATTGTACTAATGCATCTGTAACTATGCCTGTATTTAGACCGCTAATAGCAATGGACAAGATAGATATTATAAAGATTGCAGAAGATATTGGAACTTATGAGACATCTATTATACCTGAAGCAGACTGCTGTTCACTATTCTCACCTAAAAAGCCAGTCACTAAGCCAAGACTTGAGAGAATAGAAAAATCAGAGACTAAGCTAGATGTTGAAGGACTAATAAAATCAGCAATAGAAAATTCAGTTATGGAAACTATATCATTTGAATAGATAAAGAAGGTGAAACCATGGCAGATAAAGCCTTAAAGAAGAACAACATAAAAAAAGTAGCCCTTATATTTGAGGGCGGAGGTATGAGGTGTGCTTTTTCGTCGGGCATTGCCAATAGTTTGGTAGAAAATAACTTATTTTTTGACTATATAGCCGGTATATCAGCGGGTACATCAACCTTAGTAAACTATATGACAAGGGACCCTAAGAGGACTAAGGATAGTTTTGTAGGTATTGTAGATGATCCACAGTTTGCAGGATGGTCTTACTTTATAAAGGGGAAGGGATTTTTTAATGCCGAGTATGTATATGAGCATACAGCCTATCCTGGTGGTAGTCTACCTTTAAATTATGAAGACTTCTCTTCAAATCCAGCCTTTTATAGGATTGTAGCCTATGATGTAAAGACAGGAAAGGCTAAGAACTTTTCAAGAGATGATGTGTCCAGCCTATCAGATCTTACAAAGATAGTAAGGGCGTCATCTTCCCTACCGATAGTAATGCCATACACAAAGATAGATGATAAAGTTTACTACGATGGTGGTCTTACAGGTGGAATACCTATAGATATAGCTATTGAAGATGGTTTTGACAAGTTTTTTATTGTTAGGACTCAAGAGAGGGGTTATAGAAAACCACAAGTAAAACACCCTAAAATGACGAGGACATACTTCAAGAAATTTCCTAATGTTGCAGAGGCTATAATAGCAAGGCCTGATATATATAACAAGCAGTGTGACATGGTTGAAAAGCTTGAAGAAGAAGGGAAAGCCTATGTTGTATATCCAGATATTATGCCCATAAAAAATAGGGAGTTGGATAGGGAAAAACTTGAAGCTATCTATGAAATGGCCCTAGACATGGGCAAAAGAGATATAGACAAGTGGAAGAATTTTTTGAGTGACTATGTCGAGGACTAGAAACATATAAGAGTTTAATAATATAAAAAATATAGAGTAGTCATTGTGGCATATCTTGATTTAAGGATTTGCGCTGACTACTCTTTTTCTTTACATAAAATATTTGGAGAGGTAAACTAGTCCAAATAAAAGTACTAGACAGATTACAATTATTATCATAAGAGTATTAAGACCTCTTATTTTTTTCATATGTCTTGCCACTTCTTTCTCTTCATTTTTTTTGTCTAAGTATTTGCTCATATAGTCTCCTGTTCACATATAAAATTTATATATTAAATAGCTTCAACTCAATGTGAAAATATAGATGTATAGTTGAAGATTAATAATATAAATACATAAATTCTTGATAATATAACTGTATACAAGAAATGATAATACAATTAGAGAATAAATTCAAGTGCCAAAATCCTAAACTAGACAAAATATTTTGTTGACACTAGTTAAAATAAATAATAATATAAAAGATGAAAATTAAGCGAATCGGAGGCTAGATTATGAACCTGCAGATGTTGGAAAAGATAATAAGAAACATAGATAATCCAGCTATCATTTTTGACAAGAAGAGAAACCTAATATCAAAGAACAAGCAGTTCGATCAGGTATATGAAGTCTTGAATATAGCCACAGGTGGAGATCTTAGTAAGGTTGAACTAGAGATGAGGGAGTCTAATGTAAGAGGCACTAAGGGGGTTAGGATTAAAGATACTAACTTAATTGGTAGGGAACACAAGATAGTATCTTCAGATGGAGAAAAATACTATCTATATATTTTTAATAGATTGCTGATACTTGATGATCTTATATCAAATGTTATAGAGCATATTGACGAAATTGTTGTCTTGTTTGATGAAAATGGTACCCTGAGAAAGATGAATGCTATATGTGATGAGCTTCTACCTTTCAAAAGGAAAGATGTACTCAGAAAAAATATAAATGAATTAGTCGGCATGGATTTGGTGGAAAACCCTATCATCATAGAAATGATAGAAAAAAAAGAAAAGGTATATAGGGAAATTGTATATCCAGATGGGAGGGTGATTTCATATACAGCAATACCTATCATAGACAAAGATTCTACATTCAGGGGAGGTATTCTGACAGGCAGAGATGTTTCAAGACTTCTGAATATAGCAAAAAAAGGGTCATCTAAAAAAATAGAGGTGACAGAATATATTAGTAAGAGCCATGAAATAGATAAAATAAAATCTATAATAGCTAGGATAGCCCCCTCTGATACACCAGTATTTATAATGGGGGAATCAGGCGTAGGTAAGGAGATAATAGCAAACACTGTCTGTAACCAGTCCAAAAGAAGAGATAAAAACTTTGTAGCCATAAACTGTGCTTCCATTCCTAGTGAGCTTATAGAGTCTGAGTTGTTTGGTTATGAAAAGGGAGCCTTCACGGGAGCTAAAAAAGATGGAAAAATTGGTCTTATTGAATCTGCAGATGGGGGTACGGTATTTCTTGATGAGATTGGTGAGTTGCCACTTGAGACCCAAAAAAAACTTCTCAGGGTAATACAGGAAAACTCAATTATGAGAATTGGATCCATAAAGCCTAAAAAAGTGGATGTAAGGTATATTTGTGCTACCAACAAGACTCAGGCTGAACTAAGAGACCCGAAAATTTTCAGGCAGGACCTCTACTATAGACTTAGTGTAATTCCAATAGTTATACCACCCCTTAGGGAGAGAAAAGAGGATATACTGGAGATAAGTGACTTTTATATTGAGTACTTCAATGAGAGGTACAGCAGGAGGATAATACTTACAGATGAGGCAAAAAATATATTGATGGAAAATCCTTGGGAGGGAAATATCAGAGAGCTTAGGAATGTAATTGAAAGATTGGTTATACTATCTCCACATGAAAAAATCTACAAGGACCAATTAGATAGGGTTATGATTTTAGGTAGTATAGACCATCTTGGGTATGAAGAGGCAGACGACAGAAAACCAGAAGATGGATATACGACTATAGAAGACCCACATAATCATATTGGAGATGGCTTAACTGATATATGCGATGATTCAATAGTGCTTAGGAATATAAAAAATATAGATGAGGCCCATAGGATTGTAGAGGAAGAGTTACTTAGAAGGGCAGTAAAAAAATACGGTAATATAACAAAGGCGGCAAAGTCTCTTGGTATAAACCCTTCTACGGTTTACAGAAAAATAAAGAGCGGATATATAAACTTATAAAATGGATATGTCAAATAATCAAAAATCTATAGATTATTTGGCATATTTTTTGCTATTCCTTAGAATGTATAGTTATATACTATTACATATTAAAAAAAGGAGGAGTAGTAGAATGAAAAAGAAAGGTAAAATTGGATCTTTGGCTGCAATATTTGGTGTAGCAGCGGTATTATTTGGTTCTCATGCAGGCGGTGGTTTTGCTACGGGTAATCAAGAAACCCAGTACTATGTTCAGTTTGGGTGGACAGCACCCTTAACTGCAGTACTTGCTATGTTGCTTTTGACGGCCACTATGAGAGAGGCCATTGTAATGTATAACAACTTCGAATGTAAGAACTATAAGGAATTATTTCACGAATTATGGAGACCCTATACAAAATTAGAAATTGTGTGGGAGATATACTATTATCTAATGGTTATAATAGCAGTTGGTGCAGTAATAGCAGGTGCTTCAGCTGTTTTTCAAACAATGGGCATCCCATATATAGTATCGGTACTTATAGTGGGTTTAGTCCTATTGTTCTTGACTATCTATGGTGCGGTCGTAGTATCAAGTGCTGCAGGTATTATGTCTATTGTGATAATGATTTGTTGTTTATTGATATTTGTAACTGGCATCAGGTTGAAAACTCCTGAAATATCAAGGATTCTATCAAATTATGAATTTTGGGGAGGCAGCAAGCTAAAGCCATTTGTGCTTATATTTACATATGCAGGTTTCCAATCTGTTGTAATACCATCTTTAGCTGTTTCATCTAGGGAACTGCTAAAGAATGAAAAAGAAGCAACAAAGGCTATGGTCCTATCATTTTTCATGAATGCCATAGCCCTAGCCCTTGCTGTAACTATGTTGCTTGGTTGGTTCAAGGATTTTAGCCAGGCTGGTCAGTTGACACTTCCAACTCTTTATGTTGCTAAACATACTGGAAATGACTTTATAGCTGTTGCCTATCAAGTATCTCTTTTCCTATGTTTGATGTCTACAGGAGTAACTTGTATCTTTGGGTTTGTAAATAGGTTTGAAGACTACGAGAAATTGATGTTTTTAAAGTCTAGAACTAAGAGAAGGGCCTTTACAGCGGTTGTAATAATGATAATATCTATGTTAATTTCTCTAACAGGGCTTAGCAATATAGTTAAGTATGGCTATGGATATTGTGGTTATCTGGGTATAGTATCGATTGTAATACCATTTTTGACCATTGGTGTTTATAAGAACAGAAAGTTTAAAAAAGAACATCCTAACCATGTATGGACTGGATCTGAAGAAAATAGGGAATAGCTGGTTGGATCAAATTTATAAAAATTATTTGCATGAAATCAGATATAGTTTGAGCTCACAAATTAATTTGCAAAAAGCAAAAATTTGCATAATGCAAAAGATATTTTTATAACAATAATAAACAGGTTTTATAGAATTAATCATATAATTATCAAGTGATAAGTAGTGATTTTATTAAAAGTGGTGCTTTTATTAGAGTAAGAACATCACTTTTTTTAGGTCTTGATTAATAAAGTAATTTTGCAAAATGCAAAAAAATACTTGGCTAAAGCTGATAAATAAATATAAAAATAAACTATTTATCATATTTAAAGTCGAATATAGGCGTATTAAAAAAATATTTGTATAAGTTTGACTCATATATAGGGGGATTATATACCTATATAGAATTGATATACTTGTGTACTACAAGCCTTTTAAATGCTAGTTTTCATATATAAATTTTGTAAACAATTATCAGTAAATTTTAGTCTATTAGGAGATTTCATAAATAAAAAAATAACAAAAATATAAAAGGTGGCATGCTTCTTGCTATATATAAGGCAGGAAGAGGAACTTCTGATAAATTACTAAATAACACTAGGAGGTAGAGTTATGTCAAAGAAAGGTTTGCCATTAGAAGGCATAAGAGTTATCGAGTATGCAAACTTTGTTGCTGCTCCAGTATGTGGTAGAATACTAGCAGATTGGGGTGCTGAAGTAATCAAGATTGAGCCAAGCTTTGGAGATTCAATGAGAATTGTTGGTATCCAGTGGTGCTTCCCAGCTAAAGAAGATGAAAACCCGATGTTTGAAATAGAGAACGCTGGTAAAAAAGATATCGTAATCGACACTAACACTAAGGAAGGTGTAGAAATTATATATAAGTTACTTGAAAACGCAGATGTTTTCTTAACTAACACTAGGCAGAAGGCCCTAGACAAGTCTGGCCTAAACTACGAAGAAGTAAAGAAGAGAGCTCCACATATCATATATGCTCACTTACTAGGATATGGGGAAAAGGGTCCTGCTAAGGATAACCCAGCATTCGACTATACAGCTTACTATGCAAGAGGTGGTGTAGCAGCATCTCTAATGGAAAAGGGAACTTCTCCAGCCAACCCAGTTGCAGGTCTTGGTGACCATTATGCGGGTCTTGGTCTAGCAGGTGGTGTAGCAGCAGCTCTTTACAAGAGAAAAGAAACAGGCAAGGGCGAAAGAGTTACTGTTTCCCTATTCCACACAGCAGTATTTGGTATGGGTATCATGGTATCTGCAGCTCATTACGGATATAGAATGCCAATATCTAGAAAGAACCCACCAAACCCACTAAACACTACATTCAAGTGTTCTGATGACAGATGGATTCAGATAGCATTCTTCCAGTATGACAAGTGGTTCCCTAAATTCTGTGATGAAGTAATCGAAAGACCAGACCTAAAGGATACTAAGTATTCAACTCTAAGAAGTGCTGTTAACTATGTTGAAGAGTTCGTTGAAATGATGGAAGTTGAATTTGCAAAGAGACCGGTTGATGAATGGTGTGATAGACTTCAGAGCGCAGGAATCCCTTACGAAAAACTTGCTACAACTGAAGAAGTGCTTGAAGATCCTCAGTGTTGGGAAAATGGGTACCTACACAGACATACTTTCGAGAGTGGACACGAAGGCGTTATATTCAACACTCCAGTAATGTTTACAGAGGCTCCAAAGCCAGAATATGTTAGGGCACCAAAGCTTGGTGAACACACTAAAGAAGTTCTAGCTGAAGCTGGTATAGGTGATGCTGAATTAGAGGAGTTAAAGGAAAAGAAGGTAATTCTTTAATATATAAAAGAATCGGTACGTAATAATAGTTAAGATTATTATATAGAAAGTAGACCAGGTGTCGCCCCACCTGGAACCTACTATCTTAGTAGATATGGAGGTATTAAAGTGGAAGCAAATGAAGTAAAAAAGGACGCAAAAACAGCCATAGCTGACTTACTACAAGCACAGTATGACAATGCATTTAAAGATAAAGAAGCTGGAAAGCCAATAGGTTGGGCTACTTCTGTTTTCCCTCAGGAATTGGCAGAAGCATTTGACCTACAGTTATTATATCCAGAAAACCACGCAGCGGGTGTTGCAGCCAAGAGAGAATCTCTTGAACTTTGTGAATTATCTGAGGCTCAGGGATATTCAAATGACCTATGTGCATATGCTAGAACAAACTTTGGTGTTTTGATAAAGGGTCACTCAGATGCTCTACCAATGCCAGAACCAGATTTTCTATGTTGCTGTAACAACATATGTGGAGAGGTTGTTAAATGGTATGAAAATATATCTAGAGAACTAAATATACCACTTATAATGATAGAAACACCTTATAACTTTGATGACGAAATAAGTGAAGAAAGAGTTAAGTATATGAGAGGGCAGTTCGATGAGGCTATAAAGCAATTCGAAAAGATTTCTGGAAAGAAGTTCGACCCTAAGAAACTCGAAGAAGTAATGAAGATATCTTCTGAAAACGGTAAGTTATGGAAGTATTCAATGAGTCTTCCAGAAGGAAACTTCCCATCTCCAATGAATGGATTTGACCTATTTAACTACATGGCGGCAATAGTTGCAGCTAGAGGTAAAAAGGAAACTACAGAAGCCTTCAAATTGCTGATTACAGAGCTTGAAGAAAATGCTAAAACTGGAGCTACATCATTTAGGGGTGAAGAGAAGTACAGAATCATGATGGAAGGTATACCTTGCTGGCCATCAATAGGATTCAAGATGAAGTCACTAGCTAAAAAGGGTATCAACATGACTGGTTCAGTTTATCCTCATGCTTGGGCACTTTGTTACGAAGCAAATGACCTAGATGGAATGGCTAGGGCCTATAGTTCAATGTTCAATAATGTAAACATTGAGAAGATGGTTGACTATAGAGTAAACGCTCTAAAGGATGGTAACTGTCATGGAGCACTTTATCACATGAATAGATCTTGTAAGATAATGTCTTTTGTTCAGTACGAAATGCAAAGAAGAGTAGCTGAAAAAACAGGACTTCCGTATGCGGGCTTTGATGGTGACCAGGCCGACCCAAGAAACTTTGCACAGGCACAGTTTGAAACAAGAGTGGAAGGTCTTGTAGAAGTTATGGAAGAAATAAAGAACAAAGGAGGCGCTCAGTAATGGCTGTTAAGGATATACTAGAAAAATTAGAACATGCATCAAATAATCCTAAGGAATTGTTAAAGGGATATGTAACTCAGGGTGATAAGGTAGTTGGATGTCTTCCAGTTTATACACCTGAAGAGATAGTGCACGCTGCAGGCCTAGTTCCAATGGCTATATGGGGTGGAAACACTACTATAGAAAAGGCTAAGCAGTACTTCCCAGCTTTCTGTTGCTCAATAATGCAGTCAACTTTGGAATATGGTTTAAAGGGAAGTTACGATGAACTATCAGCTGTTATCATACCGGGTATGTGTGATACACTAAACGCCATGACTCAGGTATGGAAGTCTGGTACAAAGATTCCTATGATATGTCTGACATATCCACAGTCAAGAAAGATACAGGCTGGTGTAGATTTTCTTAAGTCTGAATTCAAGAATGTAAAGACTAAGCTAGAGGAATTAGTTGGTCATGAAATAAGTGAGGAATCAATTATAAAGAGTATAGAAATATACAACGAACACAGACGTGTAATGAAGGAGTTTGTTGAGTTAGTTCCTAACTATCTAAATACAATCACTCCTTATATGAGAAATGCCGTTATAAGAAGTGGATGCTTTATGAAAAAGGAAGATCATACTAATCTAGTTAAGGAATTGATTAAGGAACTAAAGGCTATGCCAAAAGAAGACTTCAAGGGCAAGAAGATAATAACTTCAGGAATAATATTAGATGACAAGGGAATTTTAGAAGTTCTTGAAAGCAATAATATAGCTGTAGTTTATGACAATATTGCCCAGGAAACAAGACAGTTTAGAACACTTGTACCAGAAGGTGGCGATGCACTTGAAAGATTGGCTAAACTATGGGCTGAAATCGAAGGATGTTCACTTGCCTATGATCCTCAGAAATTAAGAGGTAAGATGGTCCTTGAAGATGCTAAGAGATTAGGCGCAGATGGTGCAATTTATGCACTTATGAAGTTCTGTGATCCAGAAGAGTATGACTATCCAATTTTCAAAAAGGATATGGAAGAAGATGGTCTACCACATCTTTTAATAGAAATAGAACAGGGAACAACTAGTATAGAGCAGTTAAGAACAAGAATCCAAACTTTTGCTGAAATATTAGCGTAAAAAAATTTAGTCGGAGGTAAAAAATGATATTTAAAAAAGAGCACGAATTGGTGAGAAAATCTATAAAAGATTTTTGTGAACGAGAGTTATACAATACTGATTTAGCTGAAAAGATGGATAGAGAAGGTCTTGAAATGCCTAAGGAATTCCTTGATAAGTTAGCTAAATACAAATTTATTTGCCCAATAGTTCCAAGAGAATTCTCTGGTGCAGGTGCAGACTATGTATCTTATGCAATAATAATGGAAGAATTATCTAGAGCAGATGCATCTTCTGGTACTTATTTAACAGCTGGTGCTTCACTAGTTGCCCTACCACTTATAAACTTTGGTACAAAGGAACAGAAGGAAAAATACCTAAAGCCACTTGCTGAAGGTACTAAGGTTGGTGCATTTGGTCTTACAGAACCAGGAGCTGGTTCAGATGCTGGTGCAACAGCTACTACTGCAGTTCTTGATGGAGACCACTATATCCTAAATGGTAGAAAGTGCTGGATAACAAATGCTCCATTCTGTGACTTTGCTATAGTAACAGCTGTTACTGAAAAAGGCAAGGGAACAAAGGGGATATCTACTTTCATAGTTGAAGCTGGTTGGGAAGGTTTCTCTCACGGAGCTCATGAAGACAAGATGGGTATCAGGGGTACAAGAACTTCTGACCTTATATTCGAAAATGTTAAGGTACCAAAGGATAACCTACTTGGTAAAGAAGGTAAAGGTTTCGTAGTAATGATGAATACACTTGAAGCTGGTAGAATAGGTGTTGCTGCTCAGGCTGTTGGTGTTGCTCAGAGTGCACTTGACGAAGCTATCAAATATACAAAAGAAAGAGTTCAGTTTGGTAAGCCTCTATCAGCTTTCCAGAACACTCAGTTTACAATAGCAGATATGGCTACAAAGGTTGAAGCTGCAAGACTATTAGTTTATCAGGCAGCTCAGTTAAAGGACGACGGTCAGTCTCCAGCGATTGCATCTTCTATGGCCAAGTTCTACGCTGCTGAAGTAGCAAATGAAGTAGCTTACAAGGCTTTACAGTTACATGGTGGTTACGGATACGTTAAGGACTACAGAATAGAAAGAATTTACCGTGATGCTAGAATACTTTCAATATATGAAGGTACTTCTCAGGTACAGCAGATAGTAATAGCAGGAAAACTATTAAAATAGAGGGTGGTGTGAATTTTGAAGATTATTGTATGCGTAAAGCAAGTTCCAGATACGACAGAAGTTAAGATAGACAAGAAAACTAACACATTAATAAGAGAAGGTGTTCCAAGTATATTAAACCCAGATGATGCCAATGCACTAGAACAGGCTCTAGCTATAAAGGACAAGATGGAAGATGTCCATATAACAGTGGTTTCTATGGGACCTCCTCAGGCAGATGTTATGCTAAGAGAATGCCTAGCTATGGGTGCTGATGAAGCAGTTCTTGTAAGTGATAGGGCATTTGGTGGTTCAGATACATGGGCAACATCTAATGCTATAGCTTCAGCTATCAGGAAAATAGGTGAATACGACATCATATTTGCTGGTAGACAGGCAATAGACGGTGATACAGCTCAGGTTGGACCACAGATATCAGAAAAACTAGACATACCTCAGGTTACATACGTTGAGGGTATGGAAATAGTTGGCGACAAGGTAAAAGTACAAAGACAGTTAGAAGATGGATACGAAATAATCGAAGCTCCAATGCCAGTACTTCTTACAGCAGTTAAGGAACTTAATGAACCGAGACACATGTACATAGATAAGATTTTTGATGCCTATAAGAAGGAAATACCGGTATTTTCAATAAATGATGTTGATATTACTCCAGAACAGGTTGGTCTAAAGGCTTCTCCAACAAGAGTGTTTAGGTCATTTACACCAGAAGTAAAGGGTCAGGGTGAAATTTTACGGGGTTCTGATAAGGAAGTAGCTGCTAGACTAGTAAGCGAATTCAAGAAGGCACACATTATATAGTAGGTATTAGGAGAAGATTATTATGGATAGAGTAGATATTACACAGTACAAAGATATATGGGTTTTTGCCGAACAGAGACAGGGAAAAATCACTCCAGTGGTAATAGAACTACTAGGAGAAGGTAGAAAGCTAGCTGATGTTAAGGGTATAAAGCTTAATGCTATACTACTAGGTAAGGATGTAGAAAATCTGGCTCAGGAATTGATTTCTTACGGAGCAGAAAAGGTATACCTAGCTGATGACGAATTATTGGAGAATTATACAACTGATGGATATACAAAGGTTATAGTTGATGCTATAGGTCAAATAAAACCAGAAATAGTACTTGTCGGTGCTACTAATATAGGAAGAGACCTTGCACCTAGAATAGCATCTAGATTAAATACAGGTCTTACGGCAGACTGTACTAAGCTAGAAATAGACGAAGAAGATGGTAAGATCAAGCAGACAAGACCAGCATTTGGTGGTAATATAATGGCTACAATAATATGCCCAGACAACAGACCACAGATGTCAACAGTTAGACCTGGAGTTATGGACAAGGCTCTAAAGGATGAAACTAGAACTGGTGAGGTTGTAAAGTTAAATATAGACCTTAAGGAATCTGATATCAGAACTAAGGTTTTAGAAATAGTAAAATCAGCCCATGAAAAAGTATCTCTAACAGATGCCAATATAATAGTATCTGCTGGTAAGGGGCTAGGAACTCCAGATGGATTTGAACTTATTAAGCAGTTAGCTGACAAGCTTGGTGGAGTAGTCGGTTCTTCAAGAGCTGCAGTTGATGCTGGTTGGATAGACAGAAGCCACCAGGTGGGACAGACTGGTGTTACAGTAAAACCTAACGTATATATAGCTTGTGGTATATCAGGAGCTATACAGCATTTGGCTGGTATGAAAGATTCAGACATAATTGTCGCTATAAATAAGGATGCAGATGCACCGATATTTAATGTTGCAGATTATGGTATAGTAGGAGACTTATACAAGGTTATCCCAGAAATAATTGAAGCTATAGACAGTGTTGCAAAATAGTATAGATACAGTATATAGTATTTTTTGATGATAATTTATAAAAAGCATAGAGTAGTTGCAAACAATATAGGAGGGTTAGTATGAGAATTTTAGCATATCACGTTCAGCCTTATGAGGAGAAAGCCTTTAAAAATTGGGCTAAGAGAAATAACGTTGAGGTAGTTATAGAAAAAGGACTTCTTACAAATGAGTCTGTTGAATTGGCAAAGGGTTTTGATGGTGTTACAACACAGCAGGTTATACCTGTGAAAGACGAGGAAATCTTTAAGAAGTTAAAGGAGTACGGGGTTTCTCAAATATCTTCTAGAACTGCTGGTGTGGATATGTTTGAATTGGATCTTGCAAGAGAATACGGTGTAGCTATAACAAATGTTCCAAGATATTCACCTAACGCAATAGCGGAACTTGCCGTTACTCATGCAATGCAGTTATTGAGGAATGTTGGACATATAAGGTCTGCCCATAAAAAGGGGGACTTTACTTGGAATAAAGATCTTATCTCAAGGGAAATCAGAAATTGTAAAGTTGGTATAGTAGGAACAGGAAAGATAGGTCTTACAGCTGCGGCTCTATTTAAGGGACTAGGTGCCAATGTTATTGGTTATGATGCCTTTAGAGACGAAGAAGGTGCAAAAGACATTCTTGAATACAGGGATACAGTTGAAGAATTATTGAATGAAGCCGACATAGTTTCACTTCATCTTCCTTTGACAGAGGATACACACCATATAATAAATAAAGAAAGAATAGCTCATATGAAGGATAACTCCATACTTGTAAACACAGGCAGGGGCGGTCTTGTAAATGTAGAGGATGTAATAGAGGCTCTTGAGAGTGGCAAATTATTTGGGGCAGGCCTTGATGTTCTTGAATGCGAGACTATGTATGTCAACCAAAAGATAGATCCTTGTAAAATTGAGGGTACTGTTGTAGAAAAACTAATGCAGATGGACAATGTTGTGCTTACTGGTCATTTTGCTTTCTTCACTGAAACTGCAGTAGATAACTTGGTTTCAACTTCATGTGACAACATAAAGAATACTATAGAGACAGGTAGTATTCAAAACTGCATGAACTGTATGGCTTTATAAGTCAAAAATAGGCTTAGAGTTTGTACTTTTAAAAACTTATCTATAGTAGAGAAAATCATAGATTGCATAAATAAAAGGGGCTTTTGACACTTTAGTGTCGGAGGCTCTTTTTATTTTAAAATATTTCTCAGATGACAAGGATTTCCCTAGCGAAAGTGTTTGCATATTGGCATAATAAGATGTATAATGAATAAGCGTATGTTAGTACGTAGGAAAGGAAGTTTGAATGGAAATAACAAATTTTAACGAATTGGCAGTAAAAGAAGAAATAACAAGAGCGATTGCAGATTTAGGATACGAACAACCGTCACCAATTCAGGCAAAAGCGATACCAGTAGTGCTAGAGGGATATGATGTAATAGGTCAGGCGCAGACTGGTACAGGAAAGACAGCAGCATTTTCTATACCGCTGTTGGAAAAGATAGATCCAAGCGACAAGAGATTACAGGCGATAGTGTTATGCCCTACTAGAGAACTAGCTATACAGGTGTCAGAAGAGGTGAGGAAGTTAGCAAAATACCTACATGGTGTTAAGACTCTTCCAATATATGGTGGACAACCAATAGATAGACAGATTAAAGCATTAAAGGGCGGAGTACAGGTAATAATAGGTACTCCTGGTAGAGTAATAGACCATATTAACAGAAAAACTCTTAAGCCATCTACAGTAAAGATGGTCGTAATGGACGAGGCAGACGAAATGTTGGATATGGGCTTTAGGGAAGATATTGAAACTATCCTAAGCTCAACACCACAAGAAAGACAGACAAGTTTATTCTCAGCTACTATGCCTAAGGCTATACTTGAACTAACTCAGAAATACCAAAAGGAGCCAGTTCATATAAAGGTAGTTAGAAAGGAACTTACAGTAAACAATATCAAGCAGTTCTATATCGAAACTAGGAAGTCAAACAAGCTAGAAGTACTTACAAGGCTGATAGATGTTTACAATCCAAAGCTTACAGTAGTATTTACAAATACTAAAAAGGGAGCTGATGAACTAGTTTCTGACCTACAGGCTAGGGGTTATGGTGCAGACTCACTACACGGAGACCTAAAGCAGGTACAAAGAGATATAGTAATGGACAAGTTCAGGCATGGAACAATAGATATCCTAGTTGCCACAGATGTAGCAGCAAGAGGTATTGACGTTGATGATGTCGAATGTGTAATTAACTACGAGCTACCACAGGACGAAGAATACTATGTACATAGAATCGGAAGAACTGGTAGAGCTGGTAGGGATGGTATAGCATTCTCATTTGTTTTCGGTAGAGAGATGAGAAAGCTAAAGGATGTTGAAAGATATACAAAGTCTAAGGTTATGAAGCATTCAATACCTACAGTTAATGATGTAGAGCAGAAAAAGATTGGTCAGTTCTTCTCAGATATTAAAGAAACACTAGAAGAAGGCAATTTCTCAAAACAGCTACAGTGGGTTGAAGATTTCTTGAATGAAGAAGACTACTCTCTAATAGACATATGTGCTGCTATGCTAAAAAATAGCTTGGGTGCAGATGAAAAGGAAGAGATAAAGGAAGAATCTTACTATGATTCAAGAAGAAACAAGAATGGTGGAAGAAACGGTGGACCTAGAAGAAATGATGAAAATATGACTAGGTTATTCTTAAACGTTGGTAGAAACCAAAAGATTCAGGCCAAGGATATACTAGGTGCTATAGCTGGTGAAACAGGTATTAACTCTAAGTATATAGGAACGATAGATATCTATGACAAGTACACATTTGTAGATGTTGACCAGAATAAGGCTAAGATGGTAATTGAAAAGATGAAGTCTAGAAAAATAAGGGGCAACAAGCTGAATATAGAAAGAGCTAATGTGAACAAGAGAAGACGTTTTAGCAAGTAGATTCTATTAAAAGTAAATATTAAAATTAACAGTACTGGAAACCCGGTACTGTTTTTTATGTTCTATTATTTGAATGCTAGAATATGACAATTTTTTATGATATAGGTAGAATATAAAAAGAGAATGGGCAAAACCCATCCTCTTATATATAATTCTATTAATATCCTCTTGTTCCGGCAGATCTTGTACCGTAATTTGACCTAGTACCATATGCACCACCTGTAGCACCGCCAGTACCATATGCACCGCCCGTAGCACCACCAGTACCATTTGCACCGCCCGTAGCACCACCAATTCCTGCACGAGGATTCTGGTTAGGGTTTGTTACTTTTGGCTTCTTAGGTAATACCGGTGTAAAACTATACCTATCTGGTGCTGTACCATCTATAAAGGCAGCCAATACACCATATGAAGTCTTACCACCGTCTGTAGGGCTGACCATAGTCATATAGACCTTGTCAGGCTTAACGAATGTCTTGTATTCTAGGTTTTGGTGAACCCTGTTCATTATTCTTCCCCATAGCTTGGCAGATGACATTGATCCACCACCATCGATAATTCTTCTTGGAACAGATGAACCGTCTGAGTTTTTGATACCAGCGTCGTCTCCTATGTATGTAGAACCTACATAGTATGGAGTGTATCCGACAAACCATGTATCCAAGTAGCTATTTGTAGAACCTGTCTTACCAGCTACTGGTATTCCAGAGTTAAGGGAAGCATTCTTACCGATACCTTCTTTTACAACAGCTGTTAACATATCAGTCATAACATAGGCTACTTCAGGATCGACAACCTTATGTGTCTGTGGTGTGTTTTTGATTATTAACTCACCGTTGAATGATGTTACTGTAGTAAATACTTCTGGTTCAACATAGGTACCACCATTTGCTAGGGTACCAAAGGCTGATGCCATCTGAAGTGGGCTGACACCCTTTGTAAGACCTCCAAGTACTAATGAGTTGAAGTGCCTATCCGATCTTTGCATACCGGCCTTATTTTCTTCCTTGAAGTCTAGTATTGATGTTATACCGAAGTTTCTTAGGTAGTCCATCATGACGTCTATACAGTCATCATATGTAGGTCCTAATAATTCTCCAGTCTTGTAAGCTATAGTATTTGATGATAGAGCAAGAGAATGTCTCAAACTCATTGATCCATAACCATTTGTAGTAGTTTCTGGATTGTGTGCCCTATTTTCCTTGAACCTATATCCACCTCTTGAATCAGATAATAGGGTAGACTGAGTTACCTTTTGAGTATCTATAGCAGGTGTATATACTGATAAAGGCTTGATAGCAGATCCTGGCTGGTACGGTGTAATAGCACGGTTTAGGGTCTTCCTAGCCTTTATATTTCTACCACCTATTAATCCCTTTATATTACCTGTTCTGTAGTCTATTATTACTGATGCAGACTGTGGCTGGCTTAGTCCATTTGCAGCAACAGTATCGTTAGGGAAGTTTGAATTATTTTCGTATTCCTTTTCGATGGACTTTTGTATCTTAGGATCTATAGTAGTGTTTATAATCAAACCACCATTATAGTACATATTTCTTGCTTCTTCTTCTGTTTTACCCTGTTCCATCAAGGCGCTAACTACGTCGTATTCGACCAAACTTTCAACTGAGTTGGCAACCTCTTCCTTAGAGTCTGGGAACTGGATGTTTATCTTTTCATTGACAGCTGCTACATATTGCTTGTCAGTGATTACACCTAGTTGCTTCATCTTAGCAAGTACGACCTGCTGTCGAACCTTGGCATCTGGGTTGCTGATGGCCTTACGAACTAGCAAGTCACCACTTTTTAGCTGCTTGTATGTATCCTCATCTACAAGGTCCCATTCGTATAGCTTTTCGTACATATCTTTTTCTGTTTTGTTGGCAGCTGCAAGTCCTTCAGTTGCAAGGAAGAACAATAACTTGTGGTTAAGGTCTGCCTTTGATTCATCACCTGATATTCTAGATGTAATATAAGGTGCATACTTAGACGGGTTACGAGTTACACCAGCTAGCATTGCGGCTTCACCAAGACTAAGTTCGTTGGCATGTTTGTTAAAATATCCCAATGAACCAGCTTCTGCACCGCATAAGCCCTTACCAACGAAGTAGTTGTTAAGGTATGTTTCAAGTATCTTGTCTTTGTTTACAGTCTTGGACATTTCAAGGGCATAGTAGATATCCTTGATCTTACGGCTATATGTCTGGTCACTACTTGTAAGCAGTGTTTTAGATACCTGCATAGGAACAGTAGAACCACCCTGTCTGCTACCAGTTAGGGTCTTTACAATAGATCTAGCTAGTCCCCAATAATCGACACCGCTGTGTGAGTAGAAACGCTCATCTTCTATCGAGACGATGGCTTTTCTAAGGTATGGTGACATATCGCTTAGTGGAACTGGGGTCTTCTTGTACAGCGTAGGTGCTGTAGAAAGAGTTTCTCCATTTGCATATTTAATTGTAGTAGTTTGGTGAGTCAACTTGTCAAGCAAGTTCTCATTTACAGGTTTTACATCCTTAAGTGAAGCGAATATAAAACCTAAGCCTCCTGCAAATACTATGATAGCAGCAGCTACAACACCACCTATTATTTTCTTTCTTCTCTTTATTTTCAACTTTCTTTTTAAAGAATTTGATGCATTTTTTGATCTCGTTTTCTTGTTTGTGTTTGGTTTTCTATCTCTTCCTGCTGATCCAGATGCACTAACTGATCTTGTTTTTGAAGCAGGGTTTGATGAAGAGGATCTTCTTTGATTTGAAGACTTGCTCTTTCCTCTCTCTGAAGGTAGGATCAGGTCCTCATCTCCAGAACCAGTTTTCTTTGAAGAATCGGGTCTTTTTGATGAGACAGTTTTTCTTCTGATTTTATTTTTATCTTCAGGGTTATCTTTTTTCATGTTCATAAACCTCCTTACTATCACTAATTATACTTGAAATATGGTGAATTTACAATAATTTTGCTTGAATAAATGGCTAAATAATAATAATATATAATAGGTAGATAATGTGAAAAATTGAATTTTATAAAGAAATTTTTAGGAGGAAATGAATGCTAGTAGTTGAAAATGTGAGTCATGGTTTTGGATCGAGAACCATATTAGAAGATGTATCCTTCAGGATACGTAAGGGAGAACATATAGCCTTGGTTGGACCGAACGGAGAGGGTAAATCAAGCTTTTTAAATATAATTACTATGAAGTTGGTACCAGATGCGGGCGATATAAAGTGGTCAAACAGGGTAACTGTAGGCTATCTTGACCAGCATACAGTCCTTGCCAAGGGTAACACAATTAGGGATATCTTAAGAGATGCCTTTAAGCATATGTACGAACTTGAATCCGAGATGCTTGCTATATATGACAAGATGGGGGATGCTACAGATGAAGAGATGGCCAAGTATATGGAGGATACAGCAGATATCCAGACACTACTTGAGAATTCTGGTTTTTATACTATAGATGCAAAGATTCAAGAGGTAGCCAATGGTCTAGGTCTTGGAGAAATTGGCTTAGACAGGGATGTTGAAGACCTATCAGGTGGACAGAGAACAAAGGTGCTTCTTACAAAGTTATTACTTGAAAACCCTACAATTCTAGTCCTTGACGAGCCTACCAACTTCCTAGATGAGGACCATATTACATGGCTTACTAGGTATCTTCAGGAATATGAAAACGCCTTTGTCCTAGTATCCCACGATATACATTTTATCAATGATACTTGTAATGTAATCTACCACCTGGAAAATGGTGAGCTAAACAGGTACAAGGGTAACTATGACGAGTTTGTGAGATTAAATGAAATAAAGAAGCGTCAAGAAGAGCAGGCCTATGAAAAGCAGGTAGAGGAAAGAAAGAAGCTAGAAGACTTTATAGCTAGGAACAAGGCCAGGGTAGCCACTCGTGGTATGGCCAACTCTAGACAAAAGCAGCTAGACAAGATGGAAATCCTAGAAAGACCTAAGGAAAAGATAAAGCCTACATTTGATTTTAGAAATGCTAGGACATCAGGCAAGGTTGTATTTGAGACAACAGACCTTGTACTAGGTTACAACGAACCACTTACAAAGCCTCTAAATTTTAGGCTTGAAAGGGGTAACAAGATAGCTTTAAAGGGAATGAATGGTATAGGTAAATCTACTCTATTAAAGACCCTGCTGGGAATAGTAAAACCATTTGAAGGGAAGGTGAAATTGGGTGACTATTTAGAGGTGGGATACTTTGAACAAGAGTCGTCTCATGAAAATACAAATACAGCCCTTGATGAAGTATGGAATGAATATCCAGGCCTAGATAACATAGATGTTAGACGTGCCCTAGCTAGGTGTGGACTTACAAATGACCATATAACAAGCCAGATGAGGGTCCTATCAGGAGGGGAAGCGGCCAAGGTCAGACTGTGCAAGATAATGCTAAAAGACATAAACTTTTTGGTTCTTGACGAGCCTACCAACCACTTGGATGTTGAAGCTAAGGATGAGCTGAAAAAGGCAGTCAAGGAATTTAAGGGAACAGTTCTATTGGTAAGCCATGAACCCGAATTTTATAATGACGTGGTAAATGATGTTTGGAATATAGAAGATTTTACCACAAAAATTGTCTAGTGCAATATGAGAGAAATTGTAGACAATTGTAGGGGGTATGGTCACTTTCTTATAAATTATAATATTAAAATAGTAGCCGAGTATACACTCAGCTACTATTTATTATGTTGCAAATTAATGATAGTTTTTCTTGTTTTTTATTATATTTTTACATTCTTTGTATGATATAAAGATAGAAAATAGTATTATAAATAGAAATATGGCGAATACTATTTTTTTATCCATAAGATTATTTTTGTACATATTAGAAACTGCAATTAGTCCAGTAAGTGGTATAAACATAGCAGGAAATAGATTTTTCTTTAGGAGTTTGTAGTCCTCTAAAGACAAGTTCGCCTTGCTACCTTTTTCTATTAAAAATAATAGCCAATTAAGTACCACAATAAAGCTAAAAAAAACTATGAAAGTAATCATATACTCTGAATAGAGGTATAGGGATACTGAAGTGATGGCAGAACATATGTGCAGGTGGATTGCTATTGTTTTAAATTCACAGGGCTCTTTGAGTTCAAATCTAAATGCCAGTATAATCATGCCAAGAACTCCTATAATAGCTGCATAGGCTATGTTCTCTGATGAAAATTTCATATCGACATGTTTAGCAAGACCTGAAAATAAAAACATCAGTGTAAAAAGATATAGAAAAAAAGTATTTTTTTTGTTTTCATTGGATAAGTTTGTATTCATTTTATATCCTTTCCATAATCTATTATTTAATGAATATGGTATCCTCAGTAAAGCAAAGACATGAGGATACCATATGATAGTGTTTATAATCTAGGGAAACTTAGTAGAATATAAGCATATGTACATTGTTTATAGGTCTGTAATATACTTTTGTTTTTACATTGGCAGCCCCATCTTTAACCAATCTTTTCCTAGCAGATTTAAGTACACTAAGGGATCTTTCTACAGTTTTATACTCAAAACCAGGTAAAGTATTTACTAAGTTGTAAATATTTATTAATGTATAAGCTGCGAATCCAGGCGGTGTTGCCACAAGAAGTTCAGAAGCTATTCCAGCAAAGGTAACATATGGATCCCTTCTATTGACCTTATCTAATATAGCCTGATTGTATCTAATAGAAGCATCTATCTGAGATACGTACCTCCATTGATATTATTAATTATTTAATCGTGATTAGCTATAGCTTAATTTAATTGTATAAAATAAAATGTTGAAAGTCAACTATTTTTTTAATACAATTAATAAAAATTTTTAATACAGAGTTTATTTTATAAAAAATATAACTTGATAGCTTGAATAGATTGAAAAAACTATAAAATACATTTTATATATTGATGATAAGATAGATGTTTATAGATTATATATAGAAAATATCTATAGAGGAGGATTTTTTTGCTTTATTTATATTTGTTTAAGTAAAGTGAAATATATTTATAAAAGGAGGCATTGTATATACCATTAACCTCCTCTTGTAAATATTATTTTTATTCTTATGCGAATTTATTTTTCTATGTCCCAATCATTGAACCATGAATCGTCAAGTTTAGCCAATTGAGGTGCAAACTTACTTTCGTCTGCTGTTACTTTATCAGCTTTTTTCTTGTAAGTATTTACTGTAGCTGTTGACTTGGCAACTGGCTGGATTGTTCCTGTTCCGGCAACACATCCTCCTGGACATGCCATCCCTTCTAGTAGGTATCCATTTCTCTTACCTGCCTTGGCTAGCATTAGCATCTTTTTACAGTCTTTTAGGCCATCAGCGCTATCTATAGGTACTTCCATATCAGGGTGTTCTTTCTTGATTACGTCAAGTACTGCATTGGCAACTCCACCTGATACCGCAAATCCACGTCCAGCTCCTGTTCCGTAGTTTACTTCCTTATCTGGAACCATTTCTTCTAGGTTGATACCCTTAGCTTCAAACATACCCATTACTTCTTCAAATGTAAGTACGTAATCAACGTGGCTCTTTACTGATTTTCTAGTTGCTTCAGATTTCTTGGCAACACATGGTCCTATAAATACAACCTTTGAGTCTGGATGGGCCTGTTTTATAAACCTAGCTGACAATACCATTGGAGTCATTGCCATTGATATATTTTCCTTGAACTCAGGGAACTGCTTTTTGGCCATTACTGACCAAGCTGGACAGCACGATGTAGCCATAAAGTCTAGTTTTTCAGGAACCTTTGATAAGAAGTCTTCTGCTTCTTCTATAGTACATAGGTCTGCACCTATAGCAACTTCAACAACATCAAAGAATCCAAGTTCTATCATGGCAACTCTTAACTTTTCAGGTGTAACTTTAGGTCCGAACTGACCTGCAAAAGCTGGAGCTATTTCTGCTATTACCTTGCTTCCTGATTTCATTTCCTTGATTAGTTGGTAAATCTGTGTCTTATCAGATATTGCACCGAATGGACAGGAAGACATACAAAGTCCACATGATACACACTTGTCATAGTCTATTTTTGCTCTTCCGTACTTGTCTGATGTTATGGCATCCATACCACAAGCATTAGCACAAGGTCTTTCAAGCTTTGCTATGGCCCCATATGGACAGGCAGACTTACATCTGCCACACTTGATACATTTTTCCTGATCTATAAATGACTTGCCGTTTACCATGGAAATAGCATTTTTTGGACAGACCTCTACACATGGACGTGCTAGACATCCACGACATGTGTTAGTTGTAAAAAATTCATTGTCTGGACATGAATTACATGCAAACTTGATTATATTTACAAATGGCGCCTTGTATATATTATTGTTAACTGTTTCTTCAGTAATCCCTGTTGAAAGGGCAGCGTGTTCGTTGATTTTTCTAAGCGGTAGACCCATAGCAAGTCTTATACGTTCTCCAACGATTGCTCTTTCCAAGAATATACTTTCTCTGTGCGTTGCGATTTCACCAGGTATTATCTGGTAAGGTATCTGTTCAAGCTTACTGAAATCATGGATATCTTCGTATGCAAATTTTGCAACTTCAGTGAAGACATCACGTCTAACCTTGTTAATAGCTGTGTAAATGCCTTTAAAACTCATAGTAGTACTCCTTAATAAAAAATAGTAATTAGTATATACATTTTAGTAATATTAGTTAAAAACAAATTTTATCAACGAAACATAGGTATTAGCCCTGCCAACAAAAGACAAAAATAAAGATTGGCAAAAACTTGACTATATGTTAATATTTTGTACAAAAATTTGTCTTCTTGTATAGAGAAAGTATAACATATTATCTCTTGAAAATAAATAGAAAAAAGAAATTATCCATGATAAAATTTAAGTATATATATTATTGATACCGAGTCTTATAAGTATTTAAAATACTAGCATATAGGCAAAATAAACTATTCAGAATATTATATCAATTTAGTGTTTTTATACTAGCAGTTAGGGACTAAAATACCAAGTGTATTTTCAATTGAGCAAGGTTTGATTGATGTTTTTACGAAGATTAATATAGACAAAAAAATATTTTTTGAAATTAGGACCTTAATTAGTTGCAAAAAAACTTTTTTTAGTATATAATTTTTGTTAATCAGCTAATAAAGTTTAGTTGATATCAAATATAAATAAGTACATGCTGTGAAGAAGAGGAGTAGGTATAAGGATGTTTACAGAGAGAGGACTAGGGGTGCAAGGTCCTTAACTGAATGTATCGAAGGTAGCTTTGGAGCATACTTTGTTAATGTTGACGTGAATTTTAGAGATTTGCCTAGTCGATGATCTAGGAGATTTGTATAGTTATTATTATTGACGGTTTATCTAGTCAATTTAGCAGGGTACGGTTTATCCACGTTAAGGATATTGAGTGCCGAGAAATTTTCTCGGAATTAAGGTGGTAACGCGAGCTTTTCGTCCTTTTTAGGATGAAGGGCATTTTTTATTTTCAGGAATTATATTTATTGTTAACAGATTGTAAGGAGGTTAATTATGGAGAATTTACCAAAGAATTATGATCCCAAGGATTTTGAATCTAGGATCTACCAGGACTGGCAGGACAAGGGTTGTTTCAAGTCAAGTGTCAACAGGGACAAGAAGCCATTTACTATAGTGATGCCGCCACCAAATATCACAGGTCAGCTACACATGGGTCATGCCTTAGATGATACACTACAGGATACTCTTATCAGGTGGAAGAGGATGGATGGTTTTGAATCCCTATGGATACCGGGCACAGACCATGCATCTATAGCTACAGAGGTAAAGGTAGTAGACAGGATCAAGAAGGAAACAGGCAAGTCTAAGTACGAGTTCGGAAGACAGGAATTCCTAAAGGAAGCCTGGAAGTGGAAGGACGAATTCGGTGGCAAGATAGTAAACCAGGTAAAGAAGCTTGGTGCATCTTGTGACTGGGATAGGGAAAGATTTACAATGGACGAGGGATGTAATAGGGCAGTAACTAAGTTCTTTGTAAAGTTATATGAAGAAGGTCATATCTATAGGGGTAACAGGATTATAAACTGGTGTCCATCATGTAAGACTACACTTTCTGATGCAGAGGTTGAACATGAGGACCAGGAAGGTAATTTCTGGCATATAAAGTACCCAATCAAGGATTCTGATGAGTTCCTAGAAATAGCAACTACTAGACCGGAGACTTTATTAGGTGACTCAGGTGTAGCGGTTCATCCAGAAGATGAGAGATACACTCACTTAGTTGGAAAGATTGCAGTTTTACCGCTTGTAGGAAGAGAGCTTCCTATAGTTGCCGACGAATATGTAGACAAGGAATTTGGAACAGGTGCAGTTAAGATGACTCCAGCCCATGACCCTAATGACTTTGAGGTTGGTAAGAGACATGGACTAGAAGAAATAAACGTAATGAATGATGATGCCACAATGAATGACCTAGCTGGTAAGTATGTTGGCATGGATAGGTACGAATGCAGAAAAGCCCTAGTTGCAGACCTTGATGAGGCAGGCTACCTAATAGGTATCAAAAAGCACGACCATGCTGTTGGTACTTGCTACAGATGTCATACAACAATAGAGCCTAGACTATCACTACAGTGGTTTGTAAAGATGGATGAGCTTGCCAAGCCAGCAATAGAAATACTAAAGAACAAGGAACTAAAGTTTGTTCCAGAAAAGTTTGACAAGACTTACCTACAGTGGTTAGAAAATATAAGAGACTGGTGTGTTTCTAGACAGTTATGGTGGGGGCACCAAATACCTGCCTACTATTGCCAGGATTGTGGTGAATTGATAGTTGCAGAAGAGGCACCACATGAGTGTCCTAAGTGTCATTCAAACAATATCAAGCAGGATGAAGACGTCCTAGATACTTGGTTCTCATCAGGATTATGGCCATTTGAGACACTAGGTTGGCCAGAAAAGAGTGAAGAGCTAGACTACTACTTCCCAACAAGTGTACTTGTAACAGGATATGACATCATATTCTTCTGGGTAGTAAGGATGGCATTTTCTTCAATGTTCTGTATGAATGACAAGCCATTTGAACACGTCCTAATCCACGGTCTAGTAAGGGATTCAGAGGGTAGGAAGATGTCCAAGTCACTGGGCAATGGTATAGACCCACTTGAGATAATAGACCAATTTGGTGCAGACGCCCTAAGATTTACCCTAATAACAGGTAACTCACCAGGTAACGATATGAGATTCTATATGGAGAGAGTTGAGTTTGCTAGAAACTTCAACAACAAACTATGGAATGCATCTAGGTTTGTATTTATGAATCTTGAAGATGAAAGCCTACTTGATGGCCTTACAAGAGAGGCAGTTGAAAAAGACTTGACACTTGCTGACAAGTGGATCATATCAAGAGCTAATAGGATAGTAGACGAAGTGAATACTAATATGGACAAGTTTGAGCTAGGAATAGCCCTACAGAAGTCATATGAATTTACTTGGTCAGAATACTGTGACTGGTATATAGAAATAGTAAAACCTAGACTATATGGAGATGATAGAGATGCTAAGAGGGCAGCCCTATACACATTGACATATGTTCTAGAAAAGATATTAAAGCTACTTCATCCATTTATACCATTTATAACAGAAGAAATCTACTCATACCTACCAACAGTTGAGGGCCTAATCATCACAGCTGACTACCCTCACTACGATGAAGCTGACAATATGCAGGTAGAAGAAGAAAAGATGAATCTAATAATGGAGGCTATAAGGAAGGTAAGAAATGTCAGAACAGAGATGAATGTTCCACCTTCAAAGAAGGCTAAAATATTAATAGTAGCAACTGATGAAAAGATTGATGCTATGGAAGACGGTAAGGACTACTTTAAGTCACTGGCATCTGCCTCAGAAGTTGAAATACAGAAAGACAAGTCTGGAATTCCTGAAGATGCAGTATCTGTAGTTATAGATGGAGTTGAGCTGTTTATACCACTTGATGAACTAGTAGACTTTGAAAAAGAGAAGGAAAGACTAGAGAAAGAAAAGAAAAAAGCTATTTCTGAAATCAAAAGAGTTGAAGGTAAGCTAAACAATCCTGGATTTATGAACAAGGCACCTGAAAAACTTGTTGAAGAAGAAAAGGCTAAGAAGGAAAAGTTTGAGGAAATACTTAAAACAATAGAAGAAAGACTGGCTAAGCTTAAATAATATAGGACTATCAATTTAAGTGTAATCTACATATTGATTTAAAGATACACCCATATTAACTAAAGTACAGTTTTTTAATTAGACATAGTCTAATAATAGCTAATATACTAAAGGACGACACTTATGTCGTCCTTTTATAATATGTGAAAATTAAACAAGATGGTGTTGTACTTCACAAAAAAACATATTATAATATAATTTGTATAAATATGAAAAATGTAATTATATGTTGTTGTTAAAAAATGGGGTGAAGAGGAATGAAAAAAGTAGATATCTATGAAGAATTAAAGAAAAGAATAGTTAAAAATGAGTATAAACCAGGACAGGTACTGAATGAAATAGAAATATCTAAGGAATTCGATATTTCAAGAACACCTGTAAGGAGTGCTTTTCAGAGACTAGAGATGGATATGCTCCTAAAGATTGTACCTAGATATGGAGTACAGGTATCCTTTATTGATTTTACAAATATGAGGTCCTTGTTTGATCTTACTAGGGTACTGGATCCTATGGCTACAAGAGAAGCTGTGTCTAGAATAAGTAAGATGGACATTGAAAGACTTAAGTTCATAACTGGTGAACTTGAAAAATTGGCCGCTGACGATGACTATCAAAAGGCCATTGACCTTGATGAAGAGTTCCACACAATAGTAATCGATGCTTGTGGAAATCCATGGTTAAAATCTTTGCTTGGTTCATTACACATACATACTGAGAGGCTATGGCATTACTGTAATGAATACTTTACTGATGTTACTATTTTCATTAGGACATTTAGTAAAATTGTAGAGGCTATGGAAGAGGGTGATGAAGACAAGGCAGAGAGATATTCTAGAGAACATATAGATGATTTTGTCTCTAGGGTAAAAGATGCTCTTTTCTAAAAAAATAATATTCAGTATTTACTAAATTCTAGGAAAAATATTGAAATTAGTCATTAAATGGAGTAGTATTATAATTGGGAAAACAATTACTCTTTAATTAATAAATTAAGGAATATCAATTAAAAAATTTATCATTCAGGAGGAAAACACATGAATAATTTAAGCAACCTTGAACCAAAGGAAGTATTTAAGTGGTTTTATGAATTGAATCAGCATCCAAGAAGTTCAGGAAAAGAAAAAGAAGTAAGTGACTTCTTAGTAAAATTCGCCAAGGATAGAAATCTTGAAGTTTACCAGGATGAGATATTAAATGTAATAATAAAGAAGCCTGGAACACCAGGTTATGAAAACTCACAGACTCTAATAATCCAGGGACATATGGATATGGTATGTGTAAAGGCTGACGGTTCTGACCACAACTTTGACACTGATCCGATTGAAATGGTAATAGATGGAGATAGAATAAGAGCCAATAATACAACTCTAGGTGGAGATGATGGTATAGCAGTAGCATATGGACTAGCTATACTTGATGCAGATGATATTCCACATCCACCAATCGAGTTATTGATAACAACTAACGAAGAAACAGGTATGGATGGGGCTATGGCTCTTACAGCTGACCACCTAAGTGGAACAAGACTACTTAACCTAGATACAGAAGAAGAGGGAATATTCCTTGTATCTTGTTCAGGTGGATCAAATATAGAATGTACTATAGATGTAGCTAAGGAAGCTAGTTCATCTGAAGCATACGAAATAGTATTATCAGGTCTTAAGGGTGGACACTCAGGATCTGAAATTGACTGCCAGAGAGGTAATGCTATAAAGATGCTTACAAGAATTTTGGCCAGTGTTAAGGCTGAGATAAAGCTTGCTTCAATAGAGGGTGGTATCAAGCACAATGCTGTACCAAGCTATGCAAAAGCTGTCATAGTAACTGACAAGTTCTCTGCTATTGAAGATACTATAAAATCAATGGTAGCCGACCTAACAGAAGAATACAGGGTTGAAGAACCAGACTTTAAGGCTCTTGTTAATAAGGTAGAAGTAAAAGAGTCTTACACTAAGGAAGTATCTGACAAGATAATCAACTTCCTAATGATCCTTCCAGATGGAGTACAGTATATGTCTAAGGATATAGAAGGTCTAGTACAGACTTCTCTAAATAACGCTATAATAGCAGAAGAAGATGGAAAGATTGTTCTTACAACTTCTGTTCGTTCAGCAGCTACTAGCTCACTTAGAGAAATACTAGATAGAATAAACACTCTTGGTGAAGTTATGGGTGTTAAGACTAGAGAGTATGCAGCTTACCCAGCTTGGCAGTTTGATGCTAACTCTGAATTAAGAGATATAGCAATAGAAACTTACAAGGCTCAGTATGGCCAAGAACCAGAAGTAAGTTCAATCCATGCAGGACTTGAGTGTGGTCTTCTAAAGGGAATACTACCAAACTGTGATATGCTAAGCTACGGACCAGACATTACAGATGCCCATACACCACTTGAATCAATGGGTATTGAATCAGTTGAAAGAGTTTGGAAATTCACTAAATCATTATTAGCTAACTTAAAATAGTAGTATTTAATGTATAATCAGAATACTATAATCAAATACACAATTAAAATAGTATTGCAATAAAGTTTATTATAATAGGTCATCCCGTGTTTAATGGGGTGGCCTTTTGTAGTATAATTAGTAATATAGATTAAGGATAAGGAGCAAATAATGAATTACGAACAAGCATTAGCATACATACATAAGATAGATAGGTTTGGTATGGTACTTGGTCTAGATACCATCAGGGAACTACTTAAAAGGCTGGGAAATCCCCAGGATGAATTGAAAATTATACACGTAGCTGGGACCAATGGTAAGGGATCTACTTCGTCATTTATAGCGAGCTCATTAATCGAGAGTGGATATAAGATAGGTCTGTACACATCTCCATTTTTAGAACGATTTAATGAGAGGATAAAGGTAGATGGTATAGATATAGGTGACCAAGACCTTGCAGACACAGTTGAAATTGTAAGGGACAAGATAGAGACTATGGTCAGTGATGGACTAAACCATCCTACAGAATTTGAAGTTGTCACAGCCGTTGCATTTTACTATTTCAAAAAGGTAAATGTAGACCTTGTAGTACTGGAAGTAGGACTAGGAGGTAGGTATGATGCCACAAATGTAATAGACAAGTCTCTTGTGAGTGTAATTACGTCAATAAGTAAGGACCATACCAAGGTTCTTGGAGACGATATAGAAAAGATAGCTTGGGAGAAGGCTGGTATTATAAAAGAAGGTGGCCATGTAATACTATACGGTCAGGACAAGCTAGTGGAGGATGTAATAAAAAAAGTTGCTAGTGAAAATAATGCTGACATATTGGTTACTGATAACGAGTCTATAGTTATTAGCAAGTATAACCTAAATAACCAGGTATTTACTTGTAGGGTTGGAACTAGGGTGTATGAGGATATAAAGATTAGGATGGTAGGTGAATACCAGTCTAGAAATGCCCTTTTGGCCATTAACGTATTAGTATATCTCAAGGACAAGCTTGGCTTTGACAAGATAAATGATGAAACTATATATGAGGGTCTCATAAAAACTAAGTGGCCAGCAAGATTTGAGGTAGTAAGCGAGAGCCCTCTTTATATATTAGATGGAGGCCATAATCTAGATGGAGCCAAGGCCCTAGCAAAAGAAATGGATAGACAGTTTGATGATAGCTGGGAAAAAACCTTAGTTCTAGGTATATTGGCTGACAAGGATGTTGACTCTATGGTCAAGCTCCTAGCGCCTAAGTTTGACCACATAATATTGACCCTACCAGACAACTCTAGGGCTATGGACCTAGAAGAGCTTGCATATAGGGTTGGTATGTATTGTGATGACATAATCTGTATAGAGAACAGTGAGGATGCTGTCAAGTACTCGCTTGACCTACAAAAAAAGATTAAAGAAGAGAGAAATAGTGCTAGCAAGGTCAAGAATAAAAAGACATCTTCTAAGAAGGCTAAAAAGGTGGACAAAAGCAAGGAACCTACGCTTGCGAAGAAAAACAATCTAGTTATTGGAGCAGGTTCACTCTTTCTGGTCGGTTCTATGAGGACTGTTTTAAGGAAAGTTCAATTTTAGGTATGATGTCTGTTAGTAGTAATACCTCTAAAATATAAAACTAAATGCATTTCTAAATAAATACTCCTGTTACTGTATAAGCGGTAAGGGAGTATTTTTTTATAAAATATGACAAATGTAATTTATTTTTGTGACTGAGGTGACTTAAAGTATGCTTGTTAGCTTGTTAAAATATAATTAATAAAATAAATAATAATATAAGTTTTTGTGGGAGGTAGAGATGATAGAGGTAAAAGAAGTCCAAAAGAAGATAAAAGGAAAGAATGTATTAGATGGTATTTCTTTTGTAATTAAAGCTGGTGAAATTGTGGCTCTTATTGGGCCTAATGGGGCTGGAAAAACAACTCTTATGTCATGTATGATAGGAGATAGATTTATTGATAGAGGAAAGATACTGATTGATGGTAAAGAGCCTAGATTCAAAGATAATAAGAAAAAAATAGGCGTATTGATGCAGGAGAATGTGATACCAAAAGATTTGAAGGTATTGGAATTAATTAAATTTTTTCAAGAAATCTATACTGATTCTTTAACTACAGATGAAGTAATAAAAATTCTATGTTTCACTGATAAACAACTTAATCAGTTGGCAGGAAAATTATCTGGTGGACAAAAACGCCTATTAGCATTTGTGCTTTGCTTAGTTGGAAAACCAGAAATTTTATTTTTAGATGAACCGACTGCTGGGATGGACACTTCTACTAGACAGAAGTTTTGGGAAATTATTGAAGAATTAAAGCATAAGGGAACTACTATAGTTTATTCAAGTCATTATATCGAAGAAGTTGAACATACTGCAGATAGGATTTTAGTCCTAAATGAGGGCTTTTTGGTAAGTGATACTACACCGTATGCTATTAGAAATAAGGAAACAAAAAAAGAAATTACATTGCCGATTAGATTTTTAAAGGGTTTGGAAGAAATGGACCATGCTTATAATATTGTAGTTGCAAGAGACTATATCAGATTTGAAACAGATGATATAGATAATGTGTGGGAAAAGCTACAGTTAATAGGATGTGGGATTAAAGATATAGAGCTACAAAATAAGACATTACTAAATACAATATTTGAAAAAACGAGGGAGGCATAATAATGAAGTCACTAATAAAAGTTGAATGGATACAAATTTGGCGTAATTGGCCTGTATTTATAATGGCAGTAGGAATGCCAGTTGCATTTTTTCTTTTCTTTTCATCTTCTGTTGATTTAAGTAGTCCCGAAATGAATAGGAAATTTGTACAAGGATATATGTTGACTATGACTTCATTTTCTATGTCATCATTTGCTTTATTCTCGCTTCCTATAATGCTAAATGAAGATAAAAATAACCACTATTTGACATATGTTGAGCATTCTCCATTAGGAATTGGAAGTTATTACATATCCAAGTTATTTAGGGTCATGATATACTTTTTGGTATCAATTTTGGCGACATTTTTTGTAGGTATATTTTTCAGAGGAGTAGATATTTCTTGGTATAGGGGCTTGTTTAGTGTTATTTTATTGATTGTAACAAGCTTTGTATACCTAGCTATAGGCCTTCTTATAGCCCAAATACAGAACCAGCAAATTATGTCTATTACATCTAATATTGTATTTATGGGGCTGGCTGTGATTGGTGGTTCTTGGTGGCCTATATCGATGTTTCCAAGTTGGGTTCAAAATATTTCAAAGATTACTCCTAACTATCATGTAAATCAGATAGTCACTAATTTTGCATCATCAGGGGTACTAGGTGTGAAATCTTTGCTCATAGTAATGGCATATGTTATAATTATTACATCATTTGCTATTACTATTAAGAAAAAACGAGAGGTGAAATAATTGAAAAAGATACAACTACAGAATCCATTATACTATCTACCCTTGATATTTATTGCATTCCCAGTATTTGGTGTGTTTAAATTTAATTATCCATTGTGGACAATATGGTTTACTCTTGGATTTGTAGTATCTTATCTATATCTAGTTCATAAAGATGACAGTACTCTTTCTAAAATAGTGTGGATTTATATGCTACTTTACATTTTATCTATGACATTTGTGTTTGATGGTGGGATGGTATGGTTTTATTTCTATATTACAAATCTTTTGTCTTTCAAGTATAATGATAAGCTGACCTCGTTTCGTATGTTAACTTTTATTTTTATTATAGTAATAACAGATATATTAGTATTGGTATATAGGAATGATTTATCAGCTAAGATTATGGCAGTGTTGGTTACTATTATGTGTTGTTCACTTATGTATTATTGGAAGAGAGAAGCAGAACGTGAGAAACAAAAAGAGGCTATCTTGGAAAAAAACAATTCTATTAATCTCCTAATAGCTGAAAATGAGAGGAATAGAATTGGACAAGACCTACATGATACATTAGGCCATGTATTTGCTATGTTGTCAGTCAAGGCAGAGCTTGCTAATGCCCTATTAAATAAAGGTGAAATAGATATGGCTAAAAATGAGATAAAGGACTTACAGGAAATTTCTAAGAAGTCTATGAATGATGTAAGACAAATAGTGGAATCTCTTAAAGAGCCTAGGATAAAGGATGAAATCACGATTTTAAATAATATGCTTGAAATAGCCGGTATTACATTTAATTTAAGTGGAAGTGAATTTGCATACAGGCTTCCTAGCCATGTTCAAGGAAAATTCACTATGATTTTGAGAGAGCTGGTGACAAATTTAATAAAGCATAGTAGTGCCGATAATTGTAGATTGGATTTTTCGGTACAAGATGGCAATTTAATTCTTGATTATAAAGATGACGGGATAGGTTTTTCTAATATTGATGGGACAGAACTCCATGCAATAAAAGACAGGCTAGTAACTATAAAGGGAAAGATAGATATAGTTTCTAAGGTAAGTCCTACCAATATTAGAATATATGTCCCCATGGAGGATTTGTAATGAAAATATTAGTAGCAGAAGACCAGAGTATGTTAAGAGATGCCTTATGTCAACTTCTTAAATTTCAAGAGGAAGTTGAGGAAGTATTTCAAGCTGAAAATGGAGCAAGGGCACAATATATATTAGAAAATGAAAAAATAGATGTTGCAATTCTGGATGTAGAAATGCCTGAGAAAACTGGATTAGATGTTTTAGAATGGTCAAAAGGTAAAGGCATAACTACGAAAATAATAATAATAACAACCTTCAAAAGAAGTGGGTATTTTCAAAGGGCTATCAAGTCAGGTGTTGATGCATATGTACTAAAAGAAAGATCTATTACAGATTTGATGAAGACGATTCACAGTGTTTTATTAGGGAAAAAAGAGTACTCTCCAGAGCTTATGGATATTGTTATTAATGACCACAGCCCACTTACTAGTCAGGAAGAAGAATTACTTAGGAAGGTCGCTCAAGGTCTATCGAATAAGGAGATTGCAAGGATTAGTTATCTTTCTGATGGTACTGTTAGGAATTATATAAGTATAATTTTACAAAAGTTGGATGCTGAAAATAGGACTGATGCAGTTAGAATTGCACAAGAAAAAAACTGGATATAATTTAAAAATTTAAGTCGGTTGCATATGCAACCGACTTTTTTAAAGTTAAGATATATAATAATGACATAGGATTGAGAAAGACAAGATATTTCAATCGATTGCTAAATATAAATAAAAAGAAATGAAAATATATGGAGGGTAAAATTATGAAGGAATTAAATATGTTTTGTTATCAATGTCAGGAAACAGCTGGATGTTCAGGCTGTACAGTAAAGGGGGTATGTGGAAAGACTCCAGAGGTTGCGAGAATCCAGGACCTACTAGTATATGTAAGTAAGGGTATATCAGAAGTAACTACTAGATTAAGAGCAGAAGGAAAGACTATATCTAAGGAAGTTAATCATATGATAACTCTTAACCTATTTACAACTATTACAAATGCCAATTTCGACTTTGATGTTTTTGTTGGTAGGGTGATTAAGACTCTAGATGTAAAGAAAAATTTGATAGCACAGTTAGACGACAAGAGTGGACTTAGTGAAGTGGCTCTTTGGGATGAGAGAGATACTTCAAAGTTTGATGAAAAGGCAAGACTAGTAGGTGTACTTGCTACAGAAGACGAAGATGTTAGATCTTTAAGAGAGCTTACAATATATGGATTAAAGGGTTTATCAGCATACTCTAAGCATGCTAATATGTTAGACTACGATAGTGAAGAAGTAGATGCTTTCCTTCAGGAGGCCCTATACAAGACTACTTTGGATTTAAGTGTGGATGAATTAATATCATTAGTTCTTGCTACAGGAGAAGCTGGTGTTAAGGGAATGGCTCTCCTTGATTCTGCAAATACTGGAACATTTGGTAACCCAGAGATAACAGAAGTGAATCTAGGTGTCAGAAACAACCCAGCTATCCTAATTTCAGGACATGATCTATCAGACCTAAAAGAATTGTTGGAACAGACAAAGGGAACGGGAGTAGATGTATATACACATTCAGAAATGCTACCAGCCAACTACTATCCAGAGTTCAAGAAGTATGACAACCTAGTTGGTAACTATGGAAATGCTTGGTGGTTACAGAAGGAAGAATTTGAAAGCTTCAATGGACCTATCCTGATGACTACAAACTGTATAGTACCACCAAAGGACTCATACAAGGATAGGATATATACAACAGGTTCTGCAGGATACCCAGGATGTAAGCATATACCAGGCGAAGCAGGATCAACTAAGGATTTTTCAGAAATAATTGAACACGCTAAGAAGTGTGCTGCTCCAACTCAGTTAGAAGAAGGAACACTTGTAGGTGGATTTGCCCACAACCAGGTACTTTCTCTTGCTGATAAGATTGTTGAGGCTGTAAATACAGGAGCTATCAAGAAATTTGTAGTAATGGCAGGATGCGACGGAAGACAGAAGGGTAGAAACTACTATACAGACTTTGCCAAGGCTCTTCCAAAGGATGCTGTGATAATGACAGCTGGATGTGCTAAGTACAAGTACAACAAGTTAAACCTTGGAGATATCAATGGTATACCAAGAGTTCTAGATGCAGGCCAGTGTAACGACTCTTATTCACTAGCAGTAATAGCTATGAAGTTACAGGAAGTATTTGGACTAGAGGATATCAACGACCTACCACTAGTATTTAATATAGCATGGTATGAACAAAAGGCTGTAATAGTATTGCTTTCACTATTATTCTTAGGTGTAAAGAATATCCATCTTGGACCAACTCTACCAGCCTTCCTATCACCAAATGTAGCCAAGGTTCTAGTAGAAAACTTTGGTATAGCAGGAATAGGAACAGTCGAAGATGACATAGAACTATTCTTCGGTGAAGGAAAATAATATAGCAAACGAGAAATGATTAACTATTAACTAACTATTGCTTAGTTAATAAAAAATAAGAATATTACGAAAATAATCTAGGGTTTAGGTGAAAAGCCCTAGATTATTTTGTTTTAGATTAATAATATAAATTTATTAGAATTTTTTGTACTTTTTTATATGAATTTTTTGTTAAATAATGTATAATAGTATGTATAGAATAGTTATAAAAAGGCAAAACAAAGGAGTATATTATGGGAAACATTAATACCAACAAGCCGGAAAAGGTATACATGAGGATTAGGCAGCAAGAAAAGTTTATAGAAACAGTTGCTAAGGTTGCTGATGAAGAAGGCATAAATGAAAACTTGATAAATGAAGTAAAAGAACGTTTTGGAAATTTTGAGGATCTTGGCTTAGAAGAAACTTTGAAAAAAATGTCACAATATGGGTGGCTTGATAGAAATCTTGAGATTGTTGAGAAGAGATTTGCATACGTTGTCAAGTCTGTTATAGATGCAGATGAGAGCCAACTTGTAAATTTAGAGAATGCTTTTTATGAGCTGGGGCAAGAGGTTGAGACAGATTATGAGGGGAAACCTATCAGGTATGTATATGATGCAATAAGGGATATGCTACTTGATGGTGGCAAAACTGAGGAGATAAATCAGATAATAAATGAAGAGTATGATGAGATAGTATGGTCAAGGGTTAGACCGACTACAAAGAAATATTGGGATGAAATGGGTATAGATTTTGCTAAGTACTACCTGAAGCTTAGAAGTAGATTCATACAGGGAATGCTAGAAAAGACAGATATAAAGTTTGAAAAATTAGATGACACAGTGTGCCAGTTAGTTAGAAGATAAAATTTAATCAAAAATAAAGAAGATAGGTGGAGTTTATACACTTATCTTCATTTTTTTGTTTGATATATTGTCTTGTAGGATAATTCACTAGCAAGTAGATTTTAGTAAGGACATTATTTCCTTGTAGTTCTTGTCCCAATTATCACACATGGATTTGGCATCTGGTTCAGTATCAACATTTGCATTTATTGTCATAAGGTTTCTACTGTTCTGGTTAAGTATTAGGGTAACTACATATTTGTCGTCTTGACTAGAGTACTTAGCCTGTCTGACAATCTTAGAGGAGAATATATCCTCATCGTGGTTGACAATGTAGTCAAGTATTTTATTTCTGAAATACTCAGGGATCCTATTCTGGAAGTATACCAAGACTTCAAGGCCACTCTGAGTGATTGAATATAGGTCGGTATCAAGCGACTGGTATTTTGTTATAAACTTTGATTCCAACATTTTTGGAAGTAATGCCCTAAATGTAAAGTAGTTCATTGCATCTGTTTCCATTATTATCTGAGTAAGCTGTGAATCGGTAACATCTTCTCTAAGGTTATTAAATGTATATAAAATTATCAATTTTTCAAGTATTAGATCATCTGCACTGGTTTCAAACATAGGTAGCCTCCATTATTTATTATAATCTAATTTTAGTTGATATTTTCCTATTTGTCAAAGGTCTTAATTATAGTCAACTTGTAACTTTTGTCATTTGAGTTATTACATTATAGTCATAATTGATTTTTCCTTGCATAAAATATGTGAAATGTATATTATTTTTGTTATAATAATAAATGCAGGTTTTTTATAATTATAAACAGGATTGCAGATTGAAAACAACATTAATAAATCTTGTTGTTTTATTGGGTTTTATTTTATTGACTATATATAATTAAAGGGATATTTTTAGTAAAGGATGTATTGATATGAGAAATACTAGGTTTGTAAATACGACAATTAAATTTGTATCGATTAGTTTATCGCTCTTGATTGGACTATCTCCAAGGTCTATGGCATATACAAGGTTTAGTGATAGGAATTCAAGACATGCTATAGTGGTTGACACGAAATCAGATAGGATAGTATACGAAAAGGATTCTCTAACACCGACTGCAATGGCGAGCTTGTCTAAAATGATGACCTTGCTGATCACATTCGATGACCTAAAGGCGAGAAAGGTTTCAATGCATGATCAGGTAAAAATACTAGCTAGCGATGTCAACAGAGATGGAACAAATATGAAGCTAAATGAGGGAGATATTGTAGGTCTAGATGTACTTTTGGACTCTATGATGATAATATCAGCAAATGACTCAGCTCTAGCCATAGCAAGGCACGTAGGAGGAGACTACAAGACTTTTGTCAAGAGGATGAATGATAAGGCTAGTGAGATTGGTATGACCAAGACAGTTTTTTATAATCCAAATGGTCTACCTATATATGGAGAAAAAGACGGCAAAAAATTCACATATGAAAATACGACTTGTGCTAGAGATGTAGTGATTTTGTCCAAATTTTTGTATGACAATTACGAAAAAGAATTGACTAATATAACTTCTAAAAAAAGATTTGTAAATACTAAAAAGCAGATTGATGAAGAAAATTTCAACCCAATACTTCCCCTATTCAAGGAGTCAGATGGATTGAAGACTGGTTTTACAGACAAGGCAGGTTATTGTCTGGCATATTCATCTAGGACTAATAGGGGCGGAGAAAATGATGTTGATAACAGGCTGATAGGGGTGAGTATGGGAGCTTCAAGTAAAGAAGCTAGAAGAGATTCTGCCTATAATACCCTAGATTTTATAACTCAAAAGTACAAGACCAAAAACCTATACAAGAAGGGTGAGGTATTGGCTAGCAAGGACATAAACGGAATGATTAATATGGACCTTTGTCCTGATGAAAATATTAGTATAATAAAGAGGCAGGGTGAGAAATTCAAGCAGAGGTTGGTATATAAGAGGGTAAATATACTAAAAGACTACGACAAGCCAATTGCCCAGATGCAATTGATTGATGCTTGGGGTAATATAGCAACTAGTGTTGACCTATATCCAAAGAGTGCTCTTAAAGACGCTAATTTTATTGAGAGGGCTTACTATTCAGGTCTGGCACTTCTAGGCGATATCACCGGTAGCACCAAGTCAGACAAACCTAAATACCCAGTATTTACAATAATGAATGAGAGTAACTAATATGAATAAAAATATAGTTTTGGCAAGTGGTTCACCAAGGAGAAAGCAGCTCCTTGATATGTGTGGTTTGGAGTTTGATGTAATAACAGCAGACCTAGATGAAGAGATAATAGAAAAGGAAATAAATAGCGCTTATTCAGGTAAGCAATCCTATTATATAGCGGAGAAAATGGTTGAAAGGCTATCTAGAGAAAAAGCCCTTGTTGTTAAAGACCAAGCTGAGAAAAAATATGGTGAAGACTATATTGTGATAGGGTCTGATACTCTGGTTGTAGACGAAAATCAGATCCTAGGTAAGCCAAAAGATAAGGATGATGCCTATAGGATACTTAGGAGTCTATGTGGTAAGCTACACAGGGTCTATACTGGAGTGAGTCTAGTCTATGATGATAGGGTAGAGTCCTTCGTCAGTCATACAGAAGTTCTATTTTATGATTATGACCAGAAGATGGAGGATATAATCAACAAGTATATAGAAGGCGGATCTCCAATGGACAAGGCTGGTGCATATGGTATACAGGATATGGGTGCCTTGCTTGTAAAGGAGATAAGAGGGGACTATTATACTGTGATGGGCCTTCCTCTTGCAGAATTAATAAGAAAAATTTAGGGGCTGAATATTCAGCCCCTAAATTTTGTCTTAAGTTCTCGATTACAAAAATCCAACAAATAATTTGAAAATATTTATTTGGATATAAATCTTATAAAAATAGCTTTATTTTATAAACAATTTATATTTTTCAAACTCATCCTTGCTAAGAACGATATTTAGCTCTATACCAAAATCAGTATGCTTGAAGTCGTCCATCTCAATAACCCTATTTTTCTTTATTTCATTGAAAATATCAAATCTTGAGTATGGTATAAGAAGGCTAGCATCTTGGTTATCTTCAAAAAGATTGAACTGTATTGCTTCGATTAACTTGTCTAAATTATAGCCTGATTTTGCTGAAACATAGATCTTGTTGTCGCTTGATTCAGGTATTGGGTCAAGTTTATCAGCCTTGTTGTAGACTTCGATTTTTCTCTTGTTTGAAACACCGATCTTCTCAAATGTGAAGTCCATGATACTCTTTTGAGCTTCTAAGTCGTCCCTGCTAGCATCGTATACAACTAGTATAAGGTCAGCGTAACTCACCTCTTCAAATGTAGACCTGAATGCCTCTCTTATGATTCCAGGAAGGTCACTTACAAATCCTATAGTGTCTACTATCATGAAGTCCTTGCCGTTTGGAAGCATTGATTTTCTAAGTGATACATCAAGTGTAGAAAGCATGTGGTCTTTTACTATTACTTCGCTCTCTTTAGTATGGTCAGGGCCAAGTTCTATTAACTTGTTCATAATAGTTGACTTACCACAATTAGTGTATCCTGCAAAGGCCACTAGTGGGGCTTTTACATCTGTTTTTCTAGATCTTTGAACAAACCTATTCTTAACTATTACAGAAAGATCTGTTTTTATGGAATCAATTCTTTCGTTTATCTCATTAAGGTCAGTTAGGAGTCTCTTCTTGCTAGGGCTGAAAACACCGATACCACTTCCGTACTTGTATTTTCCCTGGAATCCCTCAATTCTAGTAGACCTGTATTTTAACTGGGCCTTTTCAATTTCAAGCTTTCCTTCACGCCTGCTTGAGCTTTGGCTGAAGATATCAAGTAAGAGTATAGTTCTGTCTACAACTTTTAGACCAGTTACTTCTTCCATGTTCTTGATTTGGTTACCACTTAGGCTGTCTATAGTCACTATCATGTCTATTTCCAGTTCTTGTGCGTGTTTTGCTACATATTCTAGATTTTCCTTGTCTACATAGTAGTCAGGGTCTATCTTTTGGTTGAGTACTAGCTCTGCCTTAGTTTCGCTACCAGCAGCCTGAACCAATTCCTTTAGTTCAATCATTGATTCGTAGACGGTAGTTGCATGAAATTCCTCACCCTCATTTACAGCTAGTAACACTGCGACCTCGTCGAATTTGCTGACGTCCTTGTTAGAAATAATTAATTTTTCCATATTTACCTCCACACTATTTTGTTTTTATATATTCTTTATAAATATTAAAATCAACTTCATCCAACGATACAAGTAGGTCTATTCCCTCATCTGTATATTCGAACTTGTCTATTGGATACTTATCACTTAAATAGCTAAAAATCTGTCCCTTGTCATATGGAAGGAGTAGGTTTACCTCATAAGAATCCTCCGTAAGTTTCTTTTCTATTAGTTTCACTAATTTGTCTAAATTTATACCCTGTTTAGCAGATACATATACAAGATCTTCCTGGCTTTTTGGATATATATCTAGGTTTAATCTGTCTATCTTGTTGTAGACAGTTATAGTGGCTTTTTCGTCTGCTCCTAGGTCCTTAAGGACTGAGTCGGTTGTATGTTTTTGTATATCTGAAGATTCATTTGTAGCGTCTATTACATGAAGTATTAGGTCTGCATAATTTACTTCTTCAAGAGTGGACTTGAAGGCTTCGATAAGGTCATGTGGTAGTTTGCTTACAAAGCCGACTGTATCAACAAGTAAAAATTCTCTCTTGTTAGGAAGAAGAGCCCTTCTAAGGGTTACATCTAAGGTTGCAAATAGCATGTCCTTTACGAATACACCTTTTTCTGCCTCGTAGTCTGGATGGGTCTTGATAAGTTCATTCAGTAAGGTAGACTTGCCTGCATTGGTATAGCCTACTAGGGCTACAATAGGAATCTTGTTTTTCTGACGCTGGCTTCTCTGGATTTCCCTGTGCTTGACAACCTCTTTTAGTTCCTTACGTATAGCTGCTGCACGGTTTAGGATATGCCTCTTGTCTTTTTCAAGCTTCTGTTCACCGGGTCCCCTAGTACCTATACCAGCACCAGTTCTGGACATCTGACCACCCATACCGTATAGTCTAGGAAGCCTATATTTTAGCTGGGCCAATTCAACCTGTAGTTTACCTTCACGAGATAGGGCTCTCTGGGCAAATATATCGAGAATAAGGGTAGTCCTGTCTATTATTTTCTTACCGATTATATCCTCTATATTTCTGATTTGGGCACCTGATAGCTCATCGTTAAAAACTATCATTGTTGCATCAAGACTTTCTGCATATATTTTTATCTCTTCTATCTTACCGCTCCCTAGGTAGGTAGCAGTATCGACCTTGTCCTTGTTCTGGATCAACTCACCAACAAATTCAGCACCGGCAGCCTTGACGAGTTCCTTTAGCTCTGCCATGGACTCTTCTATGCTGATGTCTGATCCACGCATTACTCTGCTAGTAAGGTTCAGTCCTACACAAAGGGCCCTTTCAACAAGCTGGTCTTCTGGTTTATTTTTTATATCTAAATCGCTCATATTTATATTTATGCACTACTCCTTATTAAAAAATGTTAATTAATCTGATTATACCATATAAAAAACAGATAGACTATCAATAAATAAACATAAGATATGTTAAATTAATTACTCGAGTATGGTATAATTAGTGAATGTAAAGAGAAAATACTTAAATGAGAGGGGGCTTACATGGAAAATAAGTATAAGTTTTTTAGTCATAGAGAGTGCGAGTTCTTTCCTTGTCACAAGACGGATGATTTGGAGAATTTTAACTGCCTTTTTTGCTATTGTCCCCTGTATGCCCTGGGGACCAAGTGTGGCGGTAATTATAAATACAGCGATAGAGGAATAAAAGACTGTTCTAATTGCATGATACCTCATAGTAAGAATGGCTATGACTATATAATAAGTAGGTTTGATCAAATCAGTGATTTAGCGAAGGGAAGGTGATATTTTGAAAAAGGAGAAGAATGGAACTAACAGGGCGATTATAGCTGGTCTCGGCTTTGCCTTTCAGATATTTTGGATCTTGAGTGGTGTATATGCCCTCAATATTTGGTATCCAAAGTTGGACATAGTACTTAGGGTATTGTCTATCCTACTAATATTTAGGATCCTAGGCAAGCACACCAATTCAGCAATCAAGATTCCTTGGATAATTGGAATATTGGTAGCTCCAGTTGCAGGACTTATACTGTATGCCTTGCTAGGGAGTAGGTTTACTTCTATATCTATCAGAAGGAGATTTAAATATATCTATGGAATGGCAGATGGTGTCCTTCAAAGAGACAGGGAGCTTATGTCTAGGTTGAAGAATATAGATCCAGATGTCTATGGACATGTTAATTATATTGATAAGTTCGGAAACTATCCTGCCTATAGCAACAACGATGTAGTCTATTTTTCAGAGGCTTCGGATGCTATTGAGAAACTAAAAGAAGAGTTGGAAAATGCCCAAAAATTTATCTTTATGGAGTATCATGCTATAGAGGATGCTGGTTCTTTTAGGGCTATAGAGGACATACTTAAGAGGAAGGCTGACGAGGGCTTGGATATCAGGGTTATATATGATGATGTCGGTAGCCTAGGCTTTGTAGATAGGCCGTTTTCAAAAAGGTTAAACAAGGAAGGTATCAAGTGTAGGGTATTCAATCCGGTTATACCAATAGTAAATATATTTATGAACAACAGGGACCACAGGAAGATAACTGTAATAGACGGCAAGGTAGGCTTTACAGGTGGTTATAATATTGCAGATGAGTACTTTAATATTGTAAACCCATTTGGTTACTGGAAAGATACAGGAATTATGATTAAGGGTAGGTCGGTTGACAATCTCACTATGATATTTTTGGAAATGTGGCACGCAATGAGGAGGAATAAGAGTGAGAGGGAGAGCCTTGAAAATCTTATAAACCAATACGATATGTGCAATATATCATACGATGTATTAAATGAAAAAGACCTACTAGAAGACGATATCGAAGACAAACTTGTAGATACAAAGGGCGAGGACAAGATTGTGGATACAAAAGGCGAGGACAAGATTGTGGACACAAAAGGCGAGCCTATAGATACACAAGACAAGACTGTAGCCATTGAAAATAAGGAATCATCAGTTACTAAGTCCAAAAATAAACTAAGGATACTTCAGCCATTTGCAGAAAATCCCCTGTATGAAGAACAGGTTGCAGAGAATGTATACCTAAATCTTGCCAAAACATCAAACGACTACCTATATATAACAACTCCATATCTTATAATTGACGATATAATGAGGGATGAGCTTACCCTTGCTGCCAAGAGAGGTGTAGATGTAAGAATCATAACGCCTGGGATTCCAGACAAAAAGATAATATATGCTATAACAAGGTCAAACTATGCCAATCTAGCTAGAAATGGAGTCAAGATATATGAGTACAGTCCTGGATTTGTCCATGCTAAACAGCATATATCAGACGACAAGTGTGGTGTAATAGGTACTATAAATATGGATTACAGGAGTTTGTACCTGCACTTTGAAAACGGGGTCTACATATATGACGAAGATCTAGTAAAAGAGATGAGAATAGACATGGAAAATATGTTTGCCCAGTCAGAAGATGTCACTAGTAAGTATTCTGGACGTAGAAGTATGAGGACTAGGATTTGGCATGGAGTGTTGAGGTTTATATCTCCACTACTATAGAATTAATATCTATTAGGAGGTTGAGGTTATGTCTTACGAAAGTGTAAAGGAATAGTTGGAGAGAAAGGGATATGCGAATAGGATAACAATCCACCCTAACCCTTGTGATACAGTTGAAAATGCAGCTAGGATGATAGGTTGTGAGGAGAAGTTAATAGCCAAGACTATGTCATTTTTGCTAGATGATAAGCCGATTGTCATAGTTGCAGCTGGAGATGCCAAGATAGACAACAGGAAGTACAAGGATATGTTCAAGAAAAAGGCCAAGATGGTTCCGTGGGAAGAAGTAGAATCAATCATAGGACACAAGCCAGGTGGCGTATGTGCTCTTGGTCTAAATAAAGGCGTAGTAGCTTATCTGGATGAATCATTAAAGAGGTTTGAAGTAGTCTATTCAGCAGCGGGGGCTCCAGAGTGTACGGCAGCTTTTAGGGTAGATGAGCTAGACAAGGTTATAGACGCAGAGTGGATAGATGTCTGCAAGTTGATAGAAGCTTAGGATATTTAGTTGATACCACAGGATACTAGGAAAAAATACTAGACAAGGACTATTATATATAGTATAATATTAAAGTCGTGTAGTGAGCGACAATAGTTTAGATGCAGGTATAGAACCCTATATCTACTAGATTAGGGAAACATATCAAGCATTTATCTTCTATATGGACAATGTAGCGGACCTTGGTCCACACATCCATCATATTACAATGGACAATGCCAATAGAGGCATCCACACAATTTATTTTTAAAGGAGAAAGAATATGTCATCAATTACAAGAGGACCTAAGTTTAAGTTATCTAGAAGACTAGGACTAAACGTATGTGGTCATCCAAAGGCAATGAACAGAGCTGGTAAGGGAACTGCAAGAAGCGACAAGAAGCTATCACCATACGGTATGCAGTTACTTGAAAAGCAGAGACTAAGAGCTTACTATGGAGTATCTGAAAAGCAGATGAGAATCTACATGAAGAAGGCTCAGAAGGCGAAGGGACCTACTGGTATAGCAGTTATAAGAACATTAGAATGTAGACTAGACAACCTAGTATACAGAATGGGTCTTGCTAACTCAATCAGACAGGCTAGACAGATGGTTGGACATGGAAATATCCATGTTAACGGAAGAAAGGTTAATATACCTTCATTCATCGTTTCAGTAGGAGACGAAATATCACTAAGAGAAAAGTACAGAACTAATGAACTATTCAAGGCTAACTTTGAAGCGGCTGCTTTAAACGAACATCCTTACCTAACTAAGGATCAGGCTAACTATTCAGCAGTTCTTACAAGACTTCCAGAGAGAGAAGAAGTGCCAATCGAAATCAACGATTCACTAGTTGTCGAATTCTACTCTAAGTCTTCATTATAAGCTGAAAGTATTGAGATTTCAACGATTGAAAAATATAAAACTCATTTTGGGAACATTTTGGGAAAATTTTTAGAGAGGGCAAATTGCCCTCTCTTTAATATTTGATTTAATTGAATAATATTTTAAAACACACTATTTTGCATTATTAATAGTTTATTTTTTTCTATCTTGTCTTTTGTTTTATGATAATATATCTTATCTATCATTTTTGTATCTGTATGCTCAACCATATCTTTAATTAAATTATTCGGGACACCACTATTAATCATTAGATGAGAAAATTATGATATAATATACTTACAACAAATTAGTTGCACCCCAAAATGTATAATTTTGGGTGAGGCAATCGTTTTTTTAAATATACAAGGGGGGTAGCAAGATGTAACTGTTAAATGATATAATGAGATAAAAATCAAGAATGCAAATGATGAAAAATTTTAGATGAAGGAGAATTGAGTATGAAATTTAAAAAGTTAATGACAATTGGCTTAGCAAGTGCAATTATGTTTGGCGTGTTTAGTTCGTTTGCAAAGGCAGATGATGATGGATTTAGGTATATTGCAGGTAAAGATAGAGTTGAAACATCTATACTTGCATCAAACTATGTAGATTCAGATATATTAGTATTAGCTAATGCCTATAGTTTTGCTGATGCACTAAGCTCTTACAACCTTGTAGCAAGCAAGGGAGCAAAACTGATACTGGTAAAGGATGATACAGATATTAGTGGTATTTTAAGAGATAAGGGTATAAAGACTGTATATCTTATTGGAGGAGAAAAGACATTAAAGGGTAAACCAGTTGAAGATGCTAAGAAGATAGCGAATACGGTCAATAGAGTATCTGGAAGAACTAGATATGAAACAAATGAGAATAGTCTTAAGATTGCTGGGTATGAAAGTGTTGGCGTAGCTGATGGAAGAAATTATCCAGATGCATTGGCAGCAAGTGGATTGTTGAAGAAAGAGAATTTGGGTCTAATGCTGGTTGATGGTTCAAAGACATATGCTGCTAGTAGGAATGTCAAATATACCTTTGGTGGGTTTACTTCTGTTATACAGAATGGTGGAAAGAGGATTTGGGATATTAACAGATATAAGACTTGCGAGAGTATAGCAAGAAAAATAGGGTATGCAAAAAATATTGTCATTACAGATGGTAAAGGATTTGCAGATGCTTTGAGTTCATTGAATTTTGTGAATTTAAATGATGGTATGTTTATAGTAATGGCTGAAGGAGTTACTGATAGGACAGATGCTTACATACCGTATAGTTTATATTGTAGTGATAATTTAAAGATTGGTTCAAAGTTTATAGTTGGGGGAATAGCTAAGAGTGCCTTTAAAGATAAAGATTATATAGATTCTAAAGATAATGCGATATTAAAAAGAATACATCGAAAAGAAGAGAAGAAAAAAGCTGAAGAAATTAAAAGACAAGAAGAGGAGAAAAAACGAGAACAAGAGAAAAAGAGAGAAGAATATATTAAGACTAATGGGATATATTGGTATGGGTACGAAATAGTAGGCGATTCGAATACCATGTTGTTTCATAGTTCCACATCCGATGTAAATCCTTATTTGAATGTTGTAGATGATTTGGCAAAGAATTACCCTAATTATAAACTTCTGACTACAGAGGATGAATTTTCTAAATTTAAAAAATCGTATAGTAAAAATGGTGATTATAAAAATAAAGTTTACATAACTATGGATGACCGCATAAAGCAGAAGAAATTCATAGGTGGGTATGACTCTATGAATAAATATCTATTTGATAGGTTGTCTGATGGTTTTCTTGAAGAAGAAACTTTATACTCTAACACAAACGGGTACAGTTCAGGATTTTCCGAATTAGTACGTGGTTTGGGGTTTGAATATGAAAATAAAACTATAAGTAGGATTAAATGGACAAATCTTCTAAAACCAACTTTGAGAATTGGTAATGAAAAATATACAAGAGAAAAATTTATAGAAAAAAAACAAAAAGCTTTAGATTTGATAGATGAATCAAAAATTAAGGGTTTAGATAATAAATCTGACCGTGCTATTGATTTTGCTAAGTTTATAAAAGTTAAGTTCAGTGATAACGAGATGAGTACAAAAGAGAGAATTTACTTGTATAATTTTGCAATGTTTGAGTTGAAGATTCCTTCTTACTTGATATCGAACACAAGTTATTCTGGCTACTATGCTAGAACAAAAGTTGGTGATACATACAAGAACATTAATTTATCTTATGCAGGTGAAAATGTTGAAAAAGAGGATATACGAACAGATTCGTTTATAATTCCTGACGAGGATAATGAAATACCTAATGGTCTTGTAGATAAAGACGAAGATATTAATGAGTTTTACGAAATCATAAAATAATCTCAAATCATGGGCTAGTTGTATAGCTAGCCCTAAAATTTTATTAAATATATGTCGACTTTTGAGTACCAATATTATATAATTAATTTAGGAACTAAAAAGGAAGGGGCGATTATGAGTTCGAAAATTGGGAGACCTATTAAAGGTAAATTGAAAAATGTTGATTTGAAAGTTAGAATCGATGAAGAAACTCACATTAGATTACTTGAATATTGCAATAAAAACAATATTACTAAGGCTGAAGTTGTAAGGGAACTAATTATGGAATTCGTCAAAGATAAAAACTTTTAAATAAAAACCCATCTGTTTTTAGACAGAAGGGTAAGTGAGGATATGCTATATCAACAAAAATATTCAACTAGAGTATAGGATATTTTCTCAAAAAAATAAAGGTATTAGCAAAAGGAGACAGTGGCAAGTTTTTATGATTAACTTTTCATATTAAATTCTACCATAATATATTTTTTATGTTAAATTCTACTTTCAAGGATTTACTAGAATTTACTTTGCGAATTAACATGCAAATTAATACTTATATTAAAACCACTTTAACGATTGATAAAGATATCTAAATGGTGATATAATTACAGTATAGGTGGTGATAAAATGGAACTATTTTTACAAATATTATGCGGTGGAATAGAGCTTGCATGGGATAGCTTCAAATCCTTCATGAAGCTTATATTTTGCGGACTATGCTTGATATTGTTAGGCATAACGTTTACAGACTGGGATTAGGTTTTCGGCGAAAAATAAGTATTTTATGATATTTATAAAAAAATTGCGAAAACTTAAAGGAATTTCAATTTTTATAGAGAATATAATATTAATAAGACTGAGATAGGGGGAGGATAGATGGTAATAGGATGGGAAAATGTCGACAACCTTGAGGATTACTATATAACATATCTCCTTTATAGAGAATCTCTTAATGTTGAACAAATTGCCAGGGTCAGAAACAAGTCAGTAGAAGAGGTCAATAATGACCTTATAACAGCCAAAGATATCATAAGAAAGACCAAGAAAAGTCTTGTTCAGGGACAAGAAGAAAAGGATATCATAGATTATTTTCTATCATTGTCTAAGGATGAGAGGCTCGACTTTATGTCCAAGCTTAAGAACTCAGACATAAACGATTTTAAGAGGAAGGTCTATAGGGGTATACTAAGGTTAGACAATGTTGATGATTTGATGGTCTTGGTTTGGGCAGCAGGTGAATTTAGAGATGCTAGGTTTTTGGATATCCTATATCCCATAACTGAGAAAAAGCACGCCAATATCAGGAGAATAGCATATTCAGCTATTGGAAAGATAGGCAGTACTTCAAGTTCAAATATTATGGAGATGGGACTTTCAGATACCAATCCACAGGTCAGACAGTACTGTGCCAAATCTCTTGCCAACTTGGGTACCAAGGACAGCATAAAGATTCTTGAAAATCTTATAAAACTCAAGGCTGACTTTGAGAAGGACTATGTACTGAGGGCTGCAAGAGAATCTCTAGATGCCTTACATATCAAGTACTCAGTCTAGTCGGCGCTACGTAGGTGCGTAGTAGGTAATATTACTAAATAATTGGAGGGATTCAAAATGATAGTGAGACGTTGTTCTGGTGGTGTTGTATTTTATGCAAACAAGGTATTATTGGTAGAAAATGACAGAGGTGAATGGACCCTACCTAAGGGAAAAATAGTCGGTGATGGACTACCTCATGAAAGTGCTATTCAGAGAGTTAAGCTTGAAACAGGTGTTGATGCCAGAATTCTAGATATAGCTGGAGACACTATATACGAGTTTTTCTCAAGAAGTAGAAATCAACGTGTTTGTAATGCTATTATGTGGTATGTTATGGAAGCTGAAAGCGTTGAACTAGATATATCAAAAGAATTTCTTCGTGGTGGATTTTATAAGGTGTCTGAGGCCCTTGAAATGTTGACTCACAGCAAGGAAAAATCTCTTGTAGATGTTTCTTATAAGAAATATAAGAACTATAAGAAAAACGACACTAATTAATAGGTAATATAGTAGGTTAGTAGGGCTTACTTTTTGAGTAGGTCTGAGGCTTAGTTAAAAATAAATACTTTATGAAAGAATAGTAAATTACGAGTAACTTCAATATAATTTTCTTATTTTCTTCATTATGTGACGTTGATGGTATCTGGTGGTCCTAGTTATTAAAACTAGGAAGTCATATGCCATCAACGTTTTTTATGCTATAATATTAATAGCGATTTGAAAGGAGATGTAAGATGCAAACCTACAAAACCTTACATGAATATGGAAAAGATGAGTATATTGTGGAAAAATCTGTCTTTATAGGTCATGCCAAGCCAGTGACTAGCGAAGAAGAGGCGAGGGCATTTATAGACGAGATGAAGGCCAAGTACAAGGATGCTACCCACAATGTATGGGCCTATACTATAGGTCAATCTATGAATATACAAAGATATAGCGATGATGGGGAGCCACAGGGAACAGCTGGTATACCTACACTTGAACTCATAAAAAAAGAAGACCTAAGAGATGTTGTAGTAGTTGTCACTAGGTATTTTGGTGGAGTGAAACTTGGGGCAGGTGGTCTAGTTCGTGCCTATACCAAGGGTGCAAAGATAGGTCTTGAAGCAGCTAAGATTGTGGAAAAGAAGTTATTTAGGAGGATATCCATAGCTTGTGATTATACACTGCTAGGCAAGCTGCAAAATGAACTTGCTGGCAATGAATACCAGTTAGAGGATATTTTGTATACAGACAATGTTACTATAGTGGTAAATTGCGAATTTGATAGGATAGATGATTTGAAAAACCTTGCAACCGAAATTTCCTCAGGTCAGGCTGATATTATTGATGGAGAAGAGATGTATTTTTCAGTTGTCGATGGCAAGATATTAAAGTAGGCATTTAAACAAAATAAGATGAGAGACAATGCTGTAAATAAGATATAGATAATGTAGTATATTAAGATGATAGCAATGTTGTAAATAAGATAAATAAAAATTTTAAAAGGAGCTGTAGTTATGTCAACTAGAAGTGAACAGATAAACAAGACAATTCAGTGGATAAGAGAAAGGGTTGAACAAGCCCACTGTAAGGGTGTAATAGTAGGTATATCAGGTGGTATAGACTCTGCTGTTGTAGCCTACTTGATCAAAAAGGCATTCCCTAATGATTCTATGGGTGTAATACTAAATATCAAGTCTAATCCTCAGGACAGGGTGGATGCTATGAAGGTTATAGACGGATGTGGTATAGAATACCTTGAGCTAGTTCTTGATGAACCTCAGGGGATGATACTTGAGATGGTCAAGGACAAGTTAGATGAAAAAGGCCTATATAGACCAGAGACTAGGAAGATGTCAGATGCCAACCTAAGGGCTAGAATCAGGATGTCTACTATATATACAATAGCCAACAACATGGGCTACTTGGTAGCTGGTACAGACAATGCTGCTGAATTATTGACAGGATACTTTACAAAGTATGGTGATGGTGGTGTAGACTTTTTACCACTTGCCAACCTTACAAAGGCTGAAGTATATGAATGGGCTAAGGAGCTAGGAATCCATGATGACCTAATCAGCAAGGCTCCATCAGCAGGTCTATGGGATGGACAGACTGATGAAAACGAGATGGGAACAACTTACAAGTATATAGATATGGTGATTGAGGGCAAGAGGGACCAGGTACCTGAAAAAGACCTTGCTATCATCGATAGGCTACATAGGGTCAGCGAACACAAGAGGGTGCCAGTGCCAAGACCACCTAAGTGGGACTAATAGTGAATTAGTGTAGTAGTTATTGGTTGAATTTAAACAATAACTTAGATTAATGAAATAAACTGTTTAAATCAGAGTCGCAAATTATTTACTTATAAGCTATAGTATGGTAAAATAATATCTTGTAGTATATTGATTAAATAATTTCAAATAAATAAATTTTGAAGGTAAGGAGAAATTTTATGGGTCGTATTCATAATATTGAAGGAAGAAAGAATAAGCAGGATGCAGCTAGATCAAACGTATTTACAAAGCATGCAAGGGCTATTGCAGTTGCAGCTAGAGAAGGCGGCGGAGATCCAGAATACAATGCATCACTAAAGGCGGCTATTGTAAAGGCTAAGTCTGACAATATGCCAAATGATAATATAGATAGAGCTATCAAAAAAGGTGTAGGTGGTGGAGATGGTGAAAACTATGAATCTATCACTTATGAGGGATATGGTGCAGGTGGTGTAGCAATAATAGTTGAAACACTTACTGACAACAAGAACAGAACAGCAGGTAATGTAAGATACTACTTCGACAAGAACAATGGTAACCTAGGTACTCCAGGTTGCGTATCTTTCATGTTTGATAGAAAGGGACAGATATTTATATCAAACGAAAATGCTGAAGAAGAACAGTTGATGGAAGAAGCATTAGAGTTAGGTGCTGAAGACTTTATACCAGATGAAGATGGATTTGAAATCATTACATCACCAGAAGACTTCAATGCTGTTAGAGATGGACTAGAAGAAAAGGGATATGAGTTTGTAGCAGCTGATGTTAAGCTATTGCCTCAGACTACAAGTGTAGTAGATGACGAGGGACAGGTTAAGTCACTTGAGAAACTTCTTGATATACTTGAAGACGATGATGATGTTCAGAAGGTTCACCACAACTGGGAAATGCCTGACGTTGAATAATTGATGGAGAATAATATGTTGGAAAATATAGGCAATGAATTTGAAGTATTCGACTATAATATGAAGGGCTATAGGATAGGGACATTTGTATTCAACTATAGGTTGGTTGAAGAAGATGCTGATACTCATGTGGAGATAGATGTCTACAAGTACAGTGACCCAGTGGTCCTATACATAAAGACATACCAGGCACCTCTACTAGATGGAGCTGGACCGGTTGATATGTGTGAGGCCCTTTATGAAGAATTCTATGAAAAATCTGAAGACTCTTCAGAAGAAAAATAATACGAAGATAGAAACTATGCATGATTAATTTCTGCATAGTTTTTTATTTTGCAAACAATATTGATTTTTCCTTATTTACCTATTAAAGGACTTGATATATGGGGTATAATATAGGTATTGAGATGAAATGAAAGAGAGGTATTGATTATGACTAAGGAAAGAAAGTTAAACATAGGAGACAAGGCGATAGATTTTACACTAGAGGATAAGGATGGCAATAAGGTGTCCCTGTCAGACTACAGGGGCAAGAAGGTAATACTTTATTTTTATCCTAAGGACAATACACCGGGATGCACTAAGCAGGCTTGTAACTTTAGGGACAATTACCCACAGATTCAGGAAAAGGGTGCAGAGGTCATAGGAATCAGTAGGGACGGTCAGAAGGCTCATACAAACTTCACTGCCAAGCATGACCTTCCATTTACACTGCTTTCAGATCCAGAAAGAGAGGTTATAGAGGCTTATGGTGTATGGACTGAGAAAAAACTATACGGCAAGATAGGATTTGGAATCAGCAGGACTACCTTCCTAATAGACGAAGAAGGTACAATAGTAGATATTGTGGACGGCAAGAGAATGAAGGCTGCAACTAATGCAGATGATATATTAAAGGGAGATTTTTTGAGAGACTAGTATGACTGATAGAGAAGAGATTAAACTTATAAGTTTTGAAGAGATAGAAGATATAGACATAGGTAGTTTGGATATTGATGGGGCAAGAGACCTTGTTGGAGACCTTACCTATACCCTTAACTACCACAGTGATAGTTACTATAACAAGGACAATCCTGAAATAAGTGACTACCAATATGATAGGATGATGAGGTGTCTGATAGGTTTGGAGGACAAGTATCCAGACCTAAAGGCACCAGATTCACCTAGTGTCAGGGTTGGTGGTAGGGCCCTTGAAAAATTTGACCAGTATAGGCACCAAAGACCCATGCTCAGCCTAGGCAATGTATTTTCTGAGGAGGAGATTAGGGACTTTGATAGGAGGGTCAGGTCATCTGTAAGTGGTGATGTGAACTACGTGGTTGAGTTTAAGATAGACGGCCTATCTGTAGGGCTTACATATGACCAAGGTGTACTTCAAATAGGGGCTACACGTGGTGATGGCTTTATAGGTGAAAATGTAACAGACAACATAAAGACTATAAAGACGATACCTATAAAAATAGATGAAGACAGGAAGTTGATTGCAAGAGGTGAGGTATACATATCTAAGGCTGATTTTGAGGCGGTAAATGCCTACCAGATCGACCACGACCTACCAGTCTATGCAAACCCTAGAAATCTTGCAGCGGGATCCCTAAGACAGCTCGATTCTAGACTTGCTGCCAAAAGACCGCTGGATATATTTATATTCAACCTTGAGAACATGGATGAACTAGGTATAAAAAAGCACAGCGAATCATTTGAATATATGGAATCACTAGGTCTAAAAATAAATAAAGGCTATAAACTATGTACCAACATAGATGAGGTGATAGACCATATAGAATATTGGACAGACAAGAGGGGTCAACTTGACTATGATATAGATGGAATGGTTATAAAGGTAGACTCTCTAGACCAAAGAGAGGTTCTAGGCTTTACTGCTAAGAGTCCTAGGTGGGCAACTGCCTACAAGTTCCCAGCAGAGAAGAAAAAGACCAAGTTGCTAGATATAGAAATCGAGGTTGGTAGGACAGGGACTCTTACTCCTACAGCAGTATTAGAGCCAATTAGATTAGCAGGTACAAGTGTGTCTAGGGCCTCTCTTCACAATGAAGACTATATCAAGGAAAGAGATATCAGGATAGGTGACACAGTATTGGTTCAAAAGGCGGGAGAGATAATCCCCCAGGTATTAGAGGTAGACTTTGATGAGAGAGACGGTTCTGAAATTGTCTTTGAAATGCCTAAGCACTGTCCTGTGTGTGGAGAAGAGACAGTAAGGCTAGAGGGTGAAGCTGCGGTCAAGTGTATCAATATATCTTGTCCAGCCCAGATCAGGCGTGGTATAATCCATTTTGTATCTAGGGACGCCATGGACATAGAGGGCATGGGAGAATCCATTGTCAAGCTCCTATTAGATAAGGAATTGATCAAGGATATAGCAGACCTATACTATCTGGATCCAAACGATTTGGAACAGCTTGAAAGAATGGGTAAGAAGTCGGTAGCAAACCTTATGGCATCAATTGAAAAATCAAAGACAAACGAACTTTGGAGGCTGATAAACGGTCTAGGTATCAAGTTTGTTGGACTAAAGGGAGCAAAATTACTTGCCAAGGCCTATAATAACCTTGACGAGATAATGGCAGCGTCATCAGAGGACTTGATTAAGATAGACGAGTTTGGTACTATAATGTCAGACAGTGTTGAGAAGTTCTTTGAAGAAGACAAGAACAAGGAAACAATAGAAAAGCTTAGAAGAGCTGGTCTAAATTTTGAAAATATAAAAGAGGAAAAAACGGATAGACCTATGCTGTTTGAAGGGATGAAGATAGTTCTTACAGGTACTCTTCCAACTATGAAGAGAAATGATGCCAAGAAGATTATCGAAGACCTTGGAGGCAGGGCGACATCAAGCGTAAGTAAATCAACTGATTTTGTTTTAGCAGGTGAAGAGGCTGGATCAAAGCTTGATAAGGCCATATCTTTAGGGGTAAAGGTTATAGATGAAGCGAGATTTGTTTCAATCTTGGACCTTGATTCAAAGGAAGATGTAATAAACAGCCTAGCTAATGAATAAATGACAAAAACTATAAATAAATGACGAACAGTGATGTTTTAGCTAATGAAAAGGCTTAATTGTATAAGTGCAAGTGAGGTGGTTTGATGGCAATTATAGAGAACCCATTAGGCAAGAAAAGTGAAGTTGCCTGTGGTTACAAGGAAGAAAATACAAGTTCTAGACCTGATGGCAGGTCGCTTGATCAAATAAGAGATGTAAAGATAACTAGGAATTATACAAAGTATTCTGCTGGTTCAGTACTGATAGAAGTTGGAAATACCAAGGTTATTTGTACAGCATCTATAGAAGAAGGAGTGCCTCATTTTATGAAGGGGGCTGGGTCAGGATGGATTACAGCAGAGTACTCTATGCTGCCTAGTGCTACAGAATCTAGAAAGAAAAGAGATTCATCCAAGGGCAAGGTGGATGGCAGAAGTCAGGAAATACAGAGGTTGATAGGGAGGTCTATCAGGTCTGTTGTAGACATGGAAGCCCTAGGTGAGAGGACTATATGGATAGACTGTGATGTTATACAGGCGGATGGAGGTACTAGGACAGCTTCAATTACAGGTGCCTATGTAGCCCTAGCAGATGCCCTATACAAGCTGTATAAGTCTGGTCAGATCAAGAAGATGCCTGTAAAGAACCTATTGGCAGCAATAAGTATAGGTATAATTGATGATGAGGTAAGGCTTGATATATGTTATGAGGAAGACTCTAAGGCTATGGTAGATACGAATGTTGTCATGAATAACAGGGGTGAATTTATCGAAATCCAGGGGACTGGTGAAGAAAGACCCTTTACTAGAGACGAGTTGAGCAGGATACTAGAACTTGCTGAAAAAGGAAATAGGGACCTTATGAGACTTCAAAGACAGGCCTTGGGTGAGGTTGCAGATGCAATTATAGGTTGTGAATACAAGAGAGAGGCTGTTATAGCTACTGGAAATATGCACAAGCTAGAAGAAATCAAGACTATGTTGTCAGACCTTGATTTTAAGATATTATCTATGAAGGATGTAGACCTAGAAGGTCTTGAAATAATAGAAAATGGAAGGACTTTTGAGCACAATGCCCTTATAAAGGCGAGAACAATAGCACAAAAAACAGGAATGATAGCTATAGGTGATGACTCTGGTATAGAGGTAGACGCTCTTGACAAAAGACCTGGCATATATTCGGCTAGGTATGCAGGGGAAAATGCTACAGATGAAGACAACAGGAACAAGATGTTTGAGGAACTTGAAGGAGTACCTATGGATAAGCGTACAGCAAGGTTTGTATGTGTGATAGCCCTTGTGTTCCCGGATGGAAAAGAAATCCTTGCAAGGGGTAAGGTAGAGGGCAAGATAGCTATTAAGACCAGTGGAGAGAATGGTTTTGGATATGACTCTATGTTTATACCTGAAGGCTATGATGAGACATTTGGAGTCTTGTCACCAGAGATCAAGAATTCATTTAGTCACAGGTCACGTGCCTTGGAGATTATGAAGGACAAACTAATAAAGGTTCTAGCAGAGAGAACTATATAGGCTAAATAGCTATATAAAAATCAAGGCATATAATCTTAGATATGTTTTGAATGAGTGTATATTGAAATATAAAGGATACTTAAAGTATAAGTATATTTAAAGTATAAGTATATTTAAAGTATAAGTATATTTAAAGCACATAGTATTGAAAGTTTAAGTGTATTGAAATAGGAGTTGGAATGAAATTATTGATACTATCAGATAGCCACCATTCAATAGATAGGCTAAACAAGCTACTTCCTATAATAGAGGAAGAGAAAATAGATATAATAATCCATGCAGGCGACAATTTTAGAGATTCTGTATATCTCAAGGAAAAATCCAAAAAGCCAGTTATAGGAGTCATAGGCAACTGCGACTTTGAAAATACTGACAGGGAGATAGAGTTTGAGCTTGAAGGACTCAAGTTTTTCTTGACCCATGGACACAGGTATAGTGTAAAGTATGGACCGGAGATACTAGCTAGTAAGGGGCAGGAGATAGGCGCCAATATAGTAATATATGGTCACACCCACATAAAGGACGACACATATATGGGAGGTCTACTAATACTAAACCCAGGTAGTCTTTCTCAACCAAGAGATGGAAGCAGAGGATCCTATGTTGTCATGGACGTAGATAATGGAAGCTATCAATATAATTATTTTTACATATAAATTTCATAAAATAGGTGCAATTTAAGTACTTTTATAGTATAATTAAGAAGTCGAATTGTGTTAAAAAATATAAAAGATAATGAAAAATTAAAATAAATCAGGAGGATTGAAATGAAAGCAGAACTAATCAAAAAAGAAGGAAATTCTGTAAGCTTCGAGATGGCAGTTGATGCAAAGGAATTTGATGCAGCTGTAGAAAAGGCATACAAGAAGACTAGATCTAGATATAAGATAGATGGATTTAGAAAAGGAAAGGCTCCAAGAAGAATAATCGAAATGAACTATGGAAAGGGAATATTCTTCAATGATGCTCTAGATATATTACTACCAGAAATATATCCAGTAGCAGTAGATGAACTAGGCCTAAAGGTTGTTAGCCAGCCAGAGCTAGACATCAAGGAAGCAAATGAAGACGGATCTTTAGTACTTGTTGCTACAGCTGATGTTAGACCAGAAGTTGAAGTAAAGAACTACAAGGGTGTTGAAATAGAAAAGGTATCAGCAGAAGTTGAAGAAGAAAGAATAGATGCTGAACTAAACTCAATGTTACAGAGCCATGCTAGAGTTGTAACTGTAGATGCTCCAGTAGAAAATGGAAACACTGCAGTGATAGACTTCAAGGGTCTTCTAAACGGTGAAGCATTTGAAGGTGGAACTGCTGAAGCTTACTCACTAGAAATAGGTTCAGGTACATTTATACCAGGATTTGAAGAACAGATAATAGGTAAGAAGGCTGGAGAAGAATTCGAAGTAAACGTAACATTCCCAGAAGAATACCCAGCAGAAGAACTAGCTGGTAAGCCAGTAGTATTCGAAGTTAAGCTTCATGAAGTAAAGGTAAAGGAATTACCAGAACTAAATGATGAATTCGCTCAGGATACAACTGAATTTGAATCACTAGCTGAATTAAAGGCTGACGTTAAGGCTAAGCTAGAAAAGGATGCAGAAGAAGAAGCTAAGAGACAGATGAGAGATGCTGCTGTTGCCAAGGTTGCTGAAGGCGTTGAAGTAGAAATACCAAACTCAATGGTAGAAGCTCAGATGGACAGAATGTTAAATGACCTTAATATGCAGTTAAGCTACCAGGGTTGGTCAATAGAACAGTTCGCTGAATTATCAGGTCAGTCTATGGAAGAAATCAGAGAAGCTAGAAGAGAAGATGCCCTAAACATTGTAAAGAGTACTCTAGTTGTAGAAGAAATAGCTGAACTTGAAAATGTTGAAGTAAGTCAGGAAGACCTAGACAAAGACCTTGAAAAGTTTGCTGCTATGTACCAGATAGACATAGAAAAGGTAAAGAAGAGTCTTCAGCCAGAAGATATAGAAAATATATCTAACAGAATAAGATCAGAAAAGACTGTAGATCTTATATTAGATGCTGCTGTAGTTAAGTCATTTTAACTAGGCTTAAACTGGAATATTGATAACATGCTT